>Ga0325410_1002209_pt1 | contig 21757 bp, 17 predicted proteins | sample PopdelMetagenome_16_FD_206182 | JGI IMG/M metagenome (GOLD analysis project Ga0325410, IMG submission 206182) | Populus deltoides microbial communities from Bellville, Georgia, United States - Xylem-PdIQD-R3 | ecosystem: Host-associated > Plants > Phyllosphere > Stem > Wood/Secondary xylem...
TTATTCGAATAATGCTAATACTTGTAAATGTTGTCAGGCATTCATGATTATAACTTATGTTAACAACAAATCAAGTTCCTTTCATAGCTCAGGTGTCGGTTATATCATACAGTATGGGCTATGAAAGAGCCAAGTATTTGTTATACCAAGTGTTATACAACATAAATCTAGATTAACCATTTAACAAGCAAAGTATTAAAAGTGAACAAGATAACAAATATAAAGCATGTTAGTATCCAACATTAAGGTCCATGTTAAGTTTATATTATACTTATTCTTACACCATTAGTGTACCCTTTTCACCTTGACATAATTAACTTAGCTAAACATAATGAAAGAAAGAAACATAAATAAACAAGGAAAGGAAATGAAAAGCATAAGCAAGAAATTAATATAAGCAAAACTTAAGCATTACAAAATATAAAGAGAGAGCAAGAGCATGATCTTGATTTGAAAACCAAGATGCCTAAATACATGGCAAATGCCTCCTTTTATAGGCCAAAATTTGGAACTATTGATTTGTTGATTAATTGATGAATGGGTGGCCACATCTTGACTTGGTGACAATTCGAGATCTACAGCTTCGGATATTGACCCGATTACCGAACAATGTTCCAGTTTGGACTACACCAACATCTCTTTTCTAAGTTTGGCCATCTCTTTGTCCTTTCAATTTCAGTACTTCAACTCATCAATCAATTCTTTCATTTATGTGATAGGCCTGCATTTAAGATGAACATTTACCATAAATTAAAGATATCTTATATTATTAGATATGTTATTATAAAACATGTTTTAGTTAAGGAGTTATTGATACTTCAAGTGCAAAATGATGATATAAAACCTTGATAAAAATACAGTTTTAAGTACTAATCAAACATGATAATATATCCTTTGTAATGCTCGTTCAAACGATTCATAATAGTTTGACATTCACTATAACATAATAGTAGACCCTTCGTAATACTCGTACAGACGTTCCGTAGTAGCTTAGCATTCGGTATACACAACAATAGATCCTTTGTAGTATTCAAACAAACATTCCGTAACAGTTTAGCATTCAGTATAACACAAAAGTAGACCCTTCGTATTACTCATCCAACCATTCATGACAGTTAATGTTCAATACAATACAACAATAAATCCCTCGTAATACTCATACAAAAATTCATAACAATTCAGCACTATGTATAGCACAATAATAGATCCTTCACAATACTTATATAAACACTCGTGACAAATAACCTTCAATATAATATAACGATAGATACTTCGTAATACTCATACAACAATTCATAACAATTAACATTCAGTATAATGCAATGGTAGATCCTTCATAATACTCATACAATCATTCGTGCAGTTTAGCATTCCATATAGCACAATAATAGATCCTTCGTAATAAATTCACTTCAAAAACTAACGTTACGCTAGAATGGGGTGAAAATCACCTAACTGTTCCACCCATAAGGTGTTCTAGTCCTGAAAAAGGTCTGCTCCTGGAAGATCCTGAAATACTTTTTTTTCAATTTTTCCAGGTTGACCTGAGTTAACCCGTGTAACCCAGGACCCAGCCCCTTAGCCTGGTCAACCCTCAGGCCGGGTTTGATAACTACAGTTTCCATGAAAATATAACTTTAAATAATACAATTGAAAAAAAATAAAGTGACGTGACCAGTTAAAAGACTAAAAACCGAAAAAATAGGCAAAATCTTCTCTCTTTTATTTTGTTTGGTGGCCTTTTTCAAAAAATATTGAATTTTTTTTATGTGTTTAATTTTTGGAGTGGTTTTTCTAGTTCATTTATGGTTTTGTTTTTATCTTTTATATAGATAAACTATGTTTTTATAATAAAAAATATTTATTTTTAGATGACATTCTTAATATTTGTAGTCTTACATGTTATTCATTTTTTTTTCCTTTTACTTTATACAATCAATTTAATGTTCTATTTTTCAATATTCAATATCTTGACCTATATTTATCTCTCAATTTTTCAAGTTTTTTTTAGGTGTCATTAATGATTTTTTATTGATTTATTAATGCATATAATTCTTAATTTATTTAATTACATGTGTGCATAAAATTTTTGATTTATTATATTTTTTGAACTATCAAAATGCGTTAAAAAAACCTGCGTAGATAATTTTTTATGAAAATAAAAATATTTGACCCGCAACGAAGCGCGGGTCTCATAGCTGTACTTTAAAGACTTGGGGTTACACACACCTTTTTCACGGTATAATAGTGAAGTAGGTGGGTTTTCTTTTCCTTATTAACCTTTTTCACGGTATAATAGTGAAGTAGGTGGGTTTTCTTTTCCTTATTTGTTTTTTTTTCATTTTCATTTTTTTATTTTATCTTTTAATGTTTGCTTGATTTTCAATTTGTCTTCCTAAATTATTTCAATTTATTTTTTTATAAACTTTATACTTAATTTTATAGTTATCTACTTTTATTATCATATAATTATGCAAAAAAATATTTTTTAAAAAAATAAAATTCATCAACCAAAGAAGTATATTGCCTGCATCGGGGATTTAATAGATTAAGCCGCAAAACTAGGCTATTTCAATATTTTTCATCTAAATATTAAAATTAAAGGTCATCTGAAATTTTTTTAAAAAAAATTAAATCATGTTTTTTATACTAAATGATAACTCCTATAATTTCATTTTAAACTCATATTAAATAAGAAATCAAATTTAAAGAATTCACCTATTTTTCTAAACTAAATATATTTTCCAATTTATGAGAATTAATAACTGGAAAAACTATTGAACACATTGCAATAATTAATATTTTATATTTTTTCATTTTTTAATAATATAATACTCGTGTATGCATATGGATGTGTTATTAACATGCTTCAATCTAATTTGGCCTCCGAAAATGTTCTTTTTCCTTTTCTTTTAAGAGATGATACACCATCAAATGATCATGATTTAAGGGTTTTTAATAAACACAGATAGACCTTACTTTCCTATATAGAAAACCTACCCATAATTCATGGGCTATGGATTTTGATATCAGCAACGTGCAGAAGTAACCAAATATCCAACTGATTTGCTAAATAGCCTTGATTTACTGACATTTGTGCCAACAAATATAACCTAAAATGTTATCAATGATACAAAATGAACAGGCTGACCCATCATAATAAAATATTGCATCCATAAGTCAGGCTTCATCATGGATCCCAACTTTATTTACATACATCAATTGGAGATCCATCCCATTGGAGATCCATCCCATTGGAGCTACCATACACCTTCCTTGGACATTCTCAAAAAATTGGAAAGAGTGATATTCGGGAGCTCAACTACAGCCATTTTCTTCTTCTTTATTTTTGTCGTCTTAAATGATTCTGCATCCTTTGACTCCGTCTCGGTCACTGAGGCCAGGTTGTAGAACTGTACAAATAGAATTCAATCCTGACTAGTTACTGAGGCCAAGTTGTAGAACTGTAAAAATCATCAGGAAGCATTGAAAACATATAAAAGTGAAGCATGCCATGTGTTTTCCATACAAATCATATCTGGTGTCAATTAACAATAAGGCAAGCAAACCATTTGGACTCCTTCAGCGAATTGGAAAACAGATGGCTTTAATTTCCCATAATAAATGATGAAGGTTACCTCACAGACGCCATGCAGCAACAATCTATGAAAGGGATCTTGGACCCGTAATGATAGAACTTCATCTCCACCATCTTGAATGAAAACCCGGATGCATGCCTGAAAATGACAAGTTGATATCTGGCTTTAAACAACAAAGAAGACTTGTACCAGCTAAGGAGACATACAAGCATCAATCATCTACCAGCGACATCAAGATATAAAATAATGACATGATAGCTTCAAGAAAGAAGCGAAACAAGAAAAAGACTACACATAAACAGCATTACAATAGGAGATAAGAGACGCAACATTTGTCACCATGACCATCCAGCTGTTTAACAAGCAATCATGACATTCATCAATTACATTAAAGGAAGACAGTTGGGGTTAAAAGCTTGCAATGATGCAATTCATTCTAACATTAAATCCTTCAAAGCATACACATCTATAATCAGAAACACATTTCAGTTGACACAAATGAATCACGCCAAGCCAGCAAACCGAAGGCGTAAAACTCAAGCTATAGATGAGGTGTCTAATTTTATAGCAGCTGATAACCTGAAACAACATTATAATTTCTCTAATATTACAGATAAAACTTAGTACAGGCACACTAGCTATACACTAGATGCACAGTTTAGATGAGGAAAAAATCAGCAGTATAACTGACATTTCATGCTGTAAATCATCAATGTCCTTAATCATTTCAATCAATCACAAGGTATGTACATACCTCATAGCTCTCAATAAGTTCTACAAGGAAGCTACGACGAAGTGCATCTCTAGTTCGGCAATCTATTCTATGCCATGCATTCAAGACAGCCATCTTATCAGCATCAACACGACCTTCCCTTTTGACAGACCTCCTATTTAGTCTGTCAATAATATTAGCCTACCACAGACAATGGAAAGCTAAAATTAGAATATATAGCTACTGCACATACCAGAACAGCATTATGACAGCAATATGTGTTTTCCAACTCATTCACATGCGAGAAGTTGCCATGAGTAAGCCAGTTTGGGGGACCGAAGGTCATTCTCCTTGCACTACCGAATCAATTGTGACATGGATGGGAATGCACGCTACGAAAGATAGAGACAAGTATGATGCATCAACCGTCTACTCAATATCCTGGCTAGAGATCCTCAACATTTCAATTATAGAATGGAAGGCCAATTTGCAAATTCAGCTCATGAATTTATTATGTAGTGAACTTGATGAGACTCTAAGAAATCTTTTGGAGCCTAATAAAGATAGTCTACTCATTAATGAATCACACCTAGGAATATAACACTTGGTTTGAACCTTAAAATGACACAGATCAGTCTACTGCTAATATTTCAGCTCAAATCTTCAGATATAATAATAATGTTAAAAAGCAGAAATGACTGAAACTGAGTATGCTCTTCAATAGAAGAGGACTTGAGACAATGAAAAGTGATTTTATAAACAAGATAAGCAAAGAAACCTGCTTGTCCATGTCTATATTCCTAAACTTGTCCCACTCTCCCATATTAGTCATGCAAAATGGTGACAGTGGTACATCATCACCTGTACAAAAGAGCCCAGCATCAGTGCCAAATGTCATATCATAAAAAGAGAAACTGTTAACTGATCATGGGAAATAGGGGTTCTGTGAGGTCAATATTACCCTAAAGTGCCATTAGCCATTGAGTTGTGCTCTAACTATCATCAGCATTCAAGTATCATTGTCAATTAGATTTTTTTCTTTAATTGAATTGCATCAATCCCCAACTAAGTTTAAGAGAGAACAACCAAATCTAAACTGGGAAAGATACGTTGCTGGTTATATGAATGCATAACCATGGTATCTATGCTCTAGATTGTTGTACCAATAATAATGTTATTGAATGGGGAGAACCCCTTAACATGTCATAATACCCCAAGGTGGTGGAGCAAACAAGCCTCTAATTTCTTCTGCATCTAAACGAGGCACAAGCTCCATCAGCAATCGATCATTTAACCATCTCCGAGATCGACGGTTGCTAACCTGGAGAACCACAGATTAGCAACAGCATATTAAACAATCTTGAGCCAAATTTGAAGAGAAAAAAAACTTGTATTGATAAACCAGAAATTAAAATAGCCAGCAGTTGGAACAAAAGGAGATCCTCATATTCCAACAAGTACATAACTGCAACTGAAAAAGAAATCTTTAACCAATAAAACTCTTGAAAGCACAGAACAGCCAAGTATTACAAAAATCCTATGGCTCCAAAAACGTTTCTTTTTTCCTTTAAACTAAAAATTATCCTTTTATCCTCATTTGATCCAAAATTTCAGGTCTTTTCATAGCATGAGTCACAAGACATGCAAGCGAATTGTTAAGTATTTCAGTTAATCAATCCATATAAACAGTGATCACCATCCTAGTGCATCACATTGGAAGCAATAGTTGAAGTCGTCATACAAATATAGCTATACACATCTCTAGCATTAACAGTTTACCATAAAGCACATCACTAACAGTAACATAACTTAGCAACCATTAGCAATCTTTTGTTAAAAACTCAAAAAATGAAAACCCATCTCAGTGCAGGCAATAAAACACCTCTTGAACACTATCATTAATACAACTGACACGGGATGAATAATTTAATAAAAAAGGCAGTAAATTTGGGGGAAAGAAACCCCAAAGAGACGTACTTTGCCAGTCAAGCTCTCAAGGAAATCGATCTTCTTCTCGATGGACAAATCTCGGGGTTTTTCATTTTCAGCTGCCCATGATTTTTTTCAATGAAAATCACGATTCTAACAAAATAGCAAAAACGGAAAAAACTTTTCAGAAAATAAAATAAAAAATTGTAAAGAGAATAAGAGTACCTTTTGGAGGAGATGAAAGGAGACCTTCTTCAACCATCTGAAGAACCTGAAGAGTCGCCATTATTGCTTTCTTCTTTTCTGTTAGTTAATTAATTTAGATCTGATCTCTGATTTTTTTATTTTTTTTTGTGGTGGAGTTTTTGGCAGCCTTGACCTTGAGAAACAGATGACGACGTGATACAGAGACCCGCTAGACAAAAGTCAAATTACTAACCTAACCCTCGTTGAGGAATATGCGCCTGGATACAGTGCAAATTGTATTTTTAAAAAAATTATTTTTTTACTAAAATTTAATATATTTTATATTTTTTTATTATTTTAATATGCTAATATTAAAATTAATTTTTAAAAAATAAAAAAAATTATTAACATACATTTTAATACAAAAAGTTATTTGAAAAGTAACTACAATCACACAGTCAAACATGCTTTAATGAGTCAACTATCTCGATCCAATTTGTTGTTTTTTGTTTTCAATATTAAGTTTATTTCTTGTATGTTTAAAAGAAAACTTATAAAAATAAGATAATAAAACTATAATGATAAAAACTATTTTTTCATGAATGAGTAATTAGGAGTAAAATGGTAAAGTTCATAGATATTTTTTCAAGAATGAGCAATTATTTTTTCATGAATGAGTAATTATGAGTAAAATGATGAAGTTGAGAAGTGTTTTCTCATGAATGAAAAACTATATTTTTATGAATGAAAAATTATGAGGTAACTAGAATTGATTAATATAATTCACTTATTTATTTTGCTTTATTTTTATATTTTAATCCTATAATTTTTTAATATATTGTTAAAAAAAATAGCAAGAGGATATGAATCTAAAATTAATGTAATTAAGAAAACAGCAGTACTTGAGAGTTGAAGAAACTCTCTAAAGGACAAAGATCATTGAAGGGAATGGTAAAGTTGACAATAGAAAACACACTTAGTAGCTAAAAGTTACAAGCAAGATTACAATGTTGATTACAAAGTAGTTTTTGCTTTGATTTTAAAGCATGATACAATAAGATTTATTATTATTTTTGCAGCTTAAAATCCATGAACTATCTTGGATGTAAAACCATTATTTCTACATAAAAATCCTAGTTAGAGGAGATTCTTTCATTGCTAAACTGAGTGTTTTAGAAAATCAGGTTAAGGAATGAATTATTAGATATTACATGAAATTCTTTGTCTAAGTAGGAGTCCTTGATTAAAAAAAATAGTTAAAGGTTATAATCATTTTATAAATATAAGGGTCAACATCTTCAAAAATTAAAAAGTATGTTGAATATCAATAAATAAAAGTTTGAGAGGCTAAATATTTGAGTATTTAGTGTTTTCAACATAACAAACTTTTCTTGGCTGTTTGATGGTGGTTTGTTTGACTAACTCTTGTGTATTTTTTCAATTAGAGAGGACAAGTATGTTAATTTACCAAGATTATTAGGTTGTGGTGTATTTTCCCAAACAAATAGGACCATTATTTTTTTCCTCTTATTTATGGTTATTAAAATGGGCAACAGACAGGTAAATGTCCTACACGTTTGACAATGCATATTGCATCTAGAACAGATATATTTTTGAAGAGATTCCATGACTTCATATAACATTTATTAGCTGGAAAACAAATCAAAGTAGCGGTATTGTAGATGTTGCTACACTACCCCAAACTCAATTTATGATAACCCAATTTAAGCATTAAGCAAGGAAATACATGATAGAGAAGAAAGCCTTTACCACTTAATCGATCGTGCGACTGTTTGACACCAATATATTCATTTAAAACTAGCATTATACTTGTGTTACTTTGCATGGGTAGAATCTCAAGTTAATTTTTAACACAAAAGAAAAAAGTGTTTGCATTTTGAATGTGATTTCGGGTATCATGATTTTTTGATAATTGTGTTTATTGTCTAATTTTATGCTATCGAACATAACTCTTAATTCCATTGTTGGGTATGAATATTGATAGTGAGGGTTGTGCTAGTGTTGCTAGTAGTACACTTGTTAGAAAATTAAATCTGAACACTATTAAACATGAAAATCATTATAGACTTCAATTGTTGAATGATTATGGAGAAGTTAGAGTTACTAAGCAGGTTTTGGTTTCTTTTCAGTTGGAAAATAAAAGGATAAGATGTTGTCTGATTAGTACTTAAAAGTGCATTTTCATTAAGGTTTTATATAATCATATTGCACTTAAAGTATTAGTAAACTCTTTATCTCAAGCATGTTTTATAATAACAAGTCTGATAATATAAGGTATCTTAAATTTATGATAAATGCTCATTTTAAATGCAGGCATATCTCATAATTCAAATGATTGATCGATGTGTTTAACTATCGAAATTAAGAAGATAAAGAAAGGGCTAAGCTTTGAGAAGAAATGATGGTTCAATTCAAAACAGGAACACCATTCGGTTCTTGAGTCTCAACTGGAGCTGTAGACCTTGGATTTAGGTCTAGTTTATCTTGATGGAAAGCTAAGACATAGGCCTAAATATTCATGAAGAGTACAAGATTCAAAGCTGTCATTTTCAAGTTCAAAGCTTAGCAACAAAAGAGAAGTCTGAATCTGTCCTACAGCCCAAATACTATTCGGTGTTTAGCCTATATCTCGAGTTCTAGAAGTCCAAATGAGCTCATTCTTTTTTTGTTGGAAAGTTGAAACAAATGCCCACAACTTTCATGAAAACTATCAATTCGAACTCTGATTTTAGCAATGATGTTTTGTCCAACCAACAAATCAATAACTAACCATCATGTCAATGGTTGGCCATCAACTCAATAGTTAGTCATCAAATCAATAGTTCTGAATTTTAGCCTATAAAAGGATGTATTTATCATACATTTAGGCATCTTGGTTTTCAGATCAAGATCCTGCTCTTGCTTTTTTTTCTTTGTATTTTTTTAATGTTTAAGTTTTATTTCATGTTATATTTTCATTAATCTCTTATTTATACTTCTCATTTCCTTTACTATACTTAGTTAACTTATATTATAATTATGTTCTTATCTTGTTTAATTATGTTTCTTTTCTTTATTATGTTTAGCTAAGTTTATTTTGTCAAGGTGAAAAGGTTTTACCAATGGTGTTAGAATAAGTATAGTATAAACTCAACATGGATTTTAATGTTTATATTCACGGAAGTTTGCTATTAACATGTTTTATAATTGTTATCTTACTCATTCTTAATACATTGCTTGTTAAATGGTTAATCTAAATTTGTGTTGTACAATATTTGGTATAACAAATACTTGATCATTTCATAGTCATGGATAATCAACACTAGTGCTATGAAAGGAACTTGATTTGTTGTTGACATAAGTTAGCATCATGAATACCTGATAATATTTATAAGTATTGGTATTACTTAAATAAGATAATTAATATAATCATGTTAATAATTTATAATGAGTCATTAATGATAAATCATCTGATTGGAACCTCCTTTGTGTGTGGTTTCCAATTGAGTAATAAAAAGAGTTTATACTATATTTATTTGAAATGCCATTAGTGAACCCTCTAACCTTGGCAATTGTTTTATCTTTGTTTAAATCCTTACATCATTATAACATCTCAAAGTTCTCTTCAACTCCTTTTCTTTTATTATTTGTGATTTTATATAGTTAACCTTCCTGTTGATCGACTCTGGTCTTGCCTAGTTATTTATTACTTTGACACTCCTGCACTTGGGAGAAAATATCAATCATTTGATCATGTCTTGACCGTGTCATTGTGCCTATGTATGCTACTTATTTATTGTTAAGAAAACTTTGGCAATTTGATAGAAAAGCCAAGCATGGTGGGTTTAAGAACAAGTATTCTCTTGAGAATAATGGGAAGGCATTTACACTTGTACCCTTGTTCCTTAGACAAGTGTATGAAGACAAAATGAAGCTAAAAGGAGAAAAGCGAAGGGAAAAAAAAAAGATCAACCATGTAAAGATGTGAGGAAGAGTAAGAATAAAGTTAACCAAGAGAGAAGAAGGTTAGATTCAGCCAAAATAGAAATTAACAGAGATTCAGCTGAGAGAGAAGAGAAGAAAATTAGAGAGAACAAAATGTAAACCCCTGGTTATAATTTTTCTAGGTTATTAAAAGATCAGAAATTTAACCAATAGTAAAATGGGTTAAATTAAATTAAAGAAACCTAAATCAAGATAAAAATAGTGAAATTAATGAAATGAAAAGTGAATATAGTATTAAATTATTGAAAAGAAAAACATTTGTGAGGACAAAATGAATACATAAGATCAAGAGAGGTCAATATTCAAATAACAAAAGGTTGGGAGTTTATGTACAAATGATAAAAAGGGGTGGCAATAAATGTGCAATTAACAAGATGTTAGAACTATAAATATCATTCTATTTTCTCTTTTGGAGGGACTGGCAAGAGCAAGAGAGAGTTTAGAGAGAGGCTGGAGAGAAGACATATTGATGGCAGAACATCCGACAACTATAACTCCACCTTCCACCGTTGGATCAGAACGATATTCAGATATGTTGTTTTTATCCATGTCTTATACATTGTCACCGAAGGGATTTTCTATATCAGTCCCCATTTGAGAGATATTGAGGGAGGAAAATATCTGGGAAAATACACTTCTGGACAGTCTTCTTAACAAGTGATGATCAAACCTTAGTCAATCTAATCTATATGCAAGAAAAGCATGATCCATCTATAATATGGACTTAATTGTTTTGAGTTTATTTTTTCTAATGCATAGTTTTACTCTAACGAATATAATTTTTTATCTAAATGTTGGATTAGACTGAAAGTTTACCAGAAGTTTTCAGAGGTCTTATTCTATGTTAAGTTAAATTTTTAGGGCAATCTAACATCGAAAAGGCTTTACGATAAGGTCCAGAAGCTATTATCTAGGAATTGTATTAATTTCCTAATTAATTTAGAATTCTTTTTGCTACTTTATTTAAAAATCTTTTATTATTTTTCTAGCATTGTTTATGATGTTTTTACCTCTTATAAATAAGGTTATTTAGTTTGTATTTAGTTTTTTTTTCCAAACTTTGATTTCAAAAATTATTATTGTGTGTGTAAGGCCATGCTCATACCTTTTGGTTCTTCATTGAATTACTCTAACTTATCAAAGAACTAATCAAGCTTTATGGCATCTTCTATACTTCTCATTCATGTCTCTTTATAGGCATTGGGTGGGGGTTTGGTTACTTATAATTCAAGTGCCTTAATACATGTTATTGTTGTGTCAATCTCAATTCCAAACCTCATCTTACCTTTTATGGGAAGAGCCATGATAGAGTTCAGGTTCATCCTTGCATCCTTGTAGTAAACATTCAGTTATGTGTTTGAGATTAGTTGTTGATATGATTTGGTATATGATGCAACCATATTATTTGATAGTTTCACCCCCATTTAACTAGTATTTTGCCTATGTTTTATATATAAAATGCCTTGATATTCTTTGTTTTATGTTTTGAAGGCACTTTTGGATGAAAGATGCAAAAAAGAGTAAATTGGAAGTAATTGGCAGATTTGATGTTCAGTCGATGTTTTGTGCAGAGCGTGAGTTCTAGAGATCAAAATGAAGTGATTCCAGTGGCACTAAAAAGCTAACATCCATACCTTTCTGTAAATGCAATGCAAGAAAAATAAAAAGAGAAAGATCATGGAAATCACATCCTGCAAAGTCAAATCTCGCATTCTGCTAGTGTTGACCTTTGGCCATTCAAAATTTAATATCTGGAGCTACAGAATTCCAATTGATGCAAACTCAATTTTCGTGGATTCCTAATTCAAAGACCTATCCACGCTCCAAATTTCAGCCAAAAACGATGTCATATGAGGGAGATATGAGTTTTCAAAGATGACAACTGAATTCTGCCAGCAAACAGGTTTCGTGAAGAAACAAGTCCAAATTACATTCCGAAGCATCTAAACCGACATCCAAGTTTTTATATCAGCAATTTAGCTCCTCTAAGTTAGAGCTTGAAGATTTCATGCAAGGCTATTTCTCCTTTTAGGAAAAATAGTTATTGAAGTACTTAAATGTAAACTGACAACTCAAGGAAGGACTATTTTGTAAAATAAAGACTAGGGTTTCTTAGCATATAAAAAGAAAGAGAGAAGGAGGCAGCAGCCAGCAGAAAAGAGGGAGGGCAGAAGGAGGCAGCAGCCAGCAGAGAATAAACACACATTCTCTCCTCTACAAACCCAAAAATCATGCTCTTTTCATTCTTTAGAAGTAGTAGTTCAATAATTATGCAAGGCTAAGCTCTTTTCTTGGTTGCAAGGACATAACAAACCTTCGGATTTCAAGAACTGCTGCTACCCAATTTTTGACCCATGTTTTGATAAATTTTCAGAAAAAATCCAAAAATAGCGAAAAACATTGAAAATCCAAAAAAATACATTTTTAATACATTTGCATCGTTTTTAGCATTTTTAGCATCGTCTCAAAAGAATTTAAATTTTCAAAGACATTTGGAACGCGTTCAACTTTTAACGCGTTATTTTTAAAATCATTGATTTTCTTCATTGAGTCGACGTTGATATTGCTCGTTTTCAAAAAATACAAAAAAATTAAGAAAAATCAAATTTACAAAAAAAGAAAGAAAGTAGAGGGACCAATTTTGAGATTCATGCAACATTTTACCTATAAATACTGGTCCACAACTCAAACAAGAGGGGGGGCAATTTTGCAATTAAAAAAGGCAACCAAAAAAAACACTAAGGGCTGAACATTTTTTCATCTCCTGCACCCTAGACAGCTGCCCCCCCTTCCCCTGGATTTTGTTCTCTGCTTCCTCAACTGCACAGCCGGCCCTCCCCTTGAATTTTTTTTTCTCTTCTCCCGCAACTGGACAGCCAGCCCCCTCTCGCTGGCCACATTTTTTTCTTCTCCCTCACCCAGCCGGCACAAGCCACAGCTCTCCCTCACACACGACCAAACCAGCCCTCACCATTCCCCCATTTTCACTCATCTTCAAAACCAAACCAGGAACCAAAGAACCCATCCCTTTTCCAGCAGCCGATCTTCCCTCTCTCTCACCTGAACACCCACCGGAACCACAAAAGACAACCCTCGCCCACTTCCCCTCTCAACCGAACCGTTTCCCCCATCTCCATCGACCAGCCTTCCAGAGGCAGCCGACCGACCGCCAATCAGCCTTCAGCTGGCCACACACACCACTCATCTTCCTCTGTGAACACAGAGCCTCTCCCTCACAGAAACCAGCAGCCGATCCTCCCCCACAGACCGAAACGGCGACCTCCCTCATCTGGCTGGCACCAACAGCAAGCCCAACCGCCGCTGCTACCACCAGGAGAAGGGATCTCAACGCTGCCGCCCCTGGCTACAGATTCACCGCCGCCCTCTGCACACTGCAGCGCTGCCCAACTGCCGGCCACCTGAAGCGAAGGAGAAGAAGATGTAAACAAAAGAAAGATCAACGGTGAAGCTGATCTGAAAAGGAGAAGACCGAAACAGATCCAAAAAAGAAAGAAAAAATTAAAATCAACTGGCTTGGGTGTTTTATTCTTTTGTAGGTGATAAAGACCCTCACCGCCGGCAGGGAAGGGAAGAGGAGATGAAGCTGTGACTGACCCCTGATTTTCAAGCGTTTTGTGTGGCGGCGCATAGGCCCACGCGCCGCCAGTGACGGTGGCGCGTGGGAAGACGCACCGCCACTGTTCCTGCTGTTCTTTGGCTTCACAGAACTGGTCCCGGCACTGTTATGGATTTTTGATTGGCTGTTTTGTAATTTTAGAATTGTTTAATGTAATTTTTGTTTAATGTAATATTCATTTAGTTTTGAGTTTTTTTTGTAATTTGTAATTTGTAATTTGTAAACATGGAAGCTAAAAAAGAAAAGAAAGAGAAAAGAAAAAATACAGTAAAGAAAAAGAAAAAGAAAAAGAAAAAATACAGTGAAGGTGTATGTGTTTGTATTTTTTTGTTATGGATTTTTTTTTATTTAGGATAAAATTGCAAAGATTAAAGAAAAATTTAATATTTTGATTTGCTCACGGATAAAGAATTATGAACTTACATGTGAGTCGTATTTCTAAATTCGATGAAAGAACAGAATTTTTAAAACTTCTTTAGCACATCAAGTTTACAAAGCAGCTTACCTCAGGTAGGGTGTGTTAGGGGTGCTAATACCTTCCCTAATCACAACAAGTCCCTTACCCGCGAATCTCTGATAAGACCAGTACCCGGGTTTCCTAGTAGCCTTCAATAAATTACTAGGTGGTGACTTCCAAGACCTATATCAAAGCAAAAAAGAGAAACGGATTTTTTTGACGTGCGACAGAATGGCGACTCCACTAGGGACAGGTATTGTTTTCAACTTTATTGGACTAAGCTTTGTGTTTTTGATGTGTTTAAATTTTTTGCTTTTTGTCTTATTTTTTTTATTCATGCATTGTGTAGAATTGTCTCATGCATCACATGTTTTAATTTTTGAAAGCACACACAAGCTTCAGGTTAGGTGGGGGACTAGCAGCTTGCTTTATGACTTGAGTCAAGGTTTAAGTTTGTGTAAACCCCAACTCTTTGCTGAGTGTTTAGACTGATAGTGATTGGTACATGTGCCATCCCACTATCTGTTGAACCCCCATATTGCCTTTACAAGGGCGATCACTGGGACAGCGAGAGACCATCTTTAGAGACCAAGTAGTAAACCTACCTTTTGTTCACATAATGAATAGAACCTGTTCTTAGGTTGTATGTGCTATTTTTATTTGCATTAGGGCAAACCTTTCTTGAAGCATCTTGAACTCAAGACTTGTGGGTGACCCAATGGCCATCACTCAGAAAATTTTCATTGTAGAGTTTGAGCAAGAATAGAAATTCTTGTTTCATCATGCAAGAGTTATGACCATATGTCACCCCTCGAAGGGCAAGTTCATCGTATTAGATTACATGTCATACATTTGTCATGCATGCACCAAGTTGAAAATAGGTTCCCCCATCCAAGGTTTACTACATTGGAATGAAATGATGGGAAATGAAGAAAGGGGTCAGAGAGAGGCTCATTATCAAAAGGAAGTTGAGAACATCAGAGGTGAAGTAGCTAGGCTCAGATCTGCCTGAACAAGTGTTGAGCATCAAATGGAAAGGGAATGTCTGCACAATCTTCTGTGGGAACACTGCTCGTCCACGTCCCATTGAAGCTGCACCTCTCCTTTTCAGTCATGAACAACGACAACAATGCCTTCAGTCATAACTAATGACAACTTTTGTTCTCGGTCAATTGCCCTGTTAATTGTCCATCGCCTCCACATCTTTCAATGGCACCAAATAACTACTAGCCTTCTGTGCATGGTGCATTAGCCTTCTTTGAGGTTACCCTTACTGTGAGCTTAATTCCAGTTCAGCAGCAAAAAAAAATAATAATAACCATGATTAGACGCTGAACTTCAATGTGGCAGAGCTCTCTCTACAAAAATCCGTTTATGGCTCTGCAAGTTGGGAATGCAAGAGGGGATGTAGTAGTTTCAGACAATGTGAAAATTTATGCCACCAGTTTCCGCACTGAAACACTGTAGTAGGCAGAAAAGCCAGACCTGAGCTAGAAAACAGGAGCAGATATAGAACTTCACCGTGGCAGAGCTCTCTCCGCAGAAATTTGTTTGTTGCTCTGCAAGTGGAGAATCCAAGAAGGAATGAAGTAGTTTCAGATCACCTACAAGTTTCTCCTACCAATGTCAGCATTAAAACGTGGAAGTAGGGAAAAGAGACAGACCTCGGCTGAAAAATAGGAAGAAGATTGAAACTTCAACAGAGTAGAGCTCCCTCTACAGGTGTTTGTTTGCTGCACTGTCAGTGAGGGATCGAAGAGGAGACAAAGGAGTTTTAGATTCATCAGTTTCTCCTCCAATAAAAACAATGCATCATTTCACACATTGACAGTGATAGCGCTGCATGATTCTATGCGCTGGCAAGATTACCTAGCTGTTGGAAGGTTTCCAACAATCCACGAACGACCACAACAACATGGGAAGATTGACATGATGTTGTGAAGATTGTCGAAAGAATTGAACGAGCCATGAAGAAGTGAAAGATTGAAGGTTCTGCCATGAATTCCAGAACAATGAAGAGAGATGAATAAGAAGATAACTCTGAAGGCGGAAAACCTTATTCATGTGGTTTAGCCAGGTCTCACTGTAGCATCAACTGTTCAAGTACCTTTGTCAGGATTGACTCCCCTTTGCCATTTGAGTTTATTTACCAGCATCTGCCAGATTCTAGACTTTTTGCCTAACGCTGTTAAATCCCATGCAACCACCGTTTTCTAGGTGGTATAATCCAGACAAGAGATGTGATGTCATGGTGGGGTCCTCAGCCATTTCAATTGAACAATTGCAAGAATCGAGTCCGGAAGTTGGTGAGCAAAAGACGAGAGGAATCTGTGAAGGAGCTTGTCATCGATCATTTTATCGCCAGAACATCCTTAGAATGACGAGTGATCGGAATTGCTTGGCAAAACAGAGATATTGCAAAAGAGGCTGATCTAAGAAGGGGTTAAACTGTCAATCATTTTTGTTATGGATTTTGCCATCTTGCATTTTGTTTTGGGGTCACATCTCACCCTTGAACGAAACATGTCTTTTCTTTGTCTTTTTGTTGTTTTGAAATCAAGAGATGCTTCTTTCAAAGGGTATTTTGACAAAAATATTTTGTTGATCAAACTCCAACATACAAAATTAAAGCTAGTCAATCCTGAAGATTAAAAGTGTTTTGATTGCGGAAATGACTTGGTGCTTCAAAATGACATGAGGTGACCAAACAATTTTGAACTCACACCTCTTGAAACTGAGCCACACATCATGTAGCTAAATTTTAAGTATGCATAATGACATGTAGTAGATTCAGTAGTCATGGACTCGTGAATCATGATTCTTACAAGTCCAAATCATTACATTGGATGAGGTCAAAATTTATCGATTCTAACCGACCTTACTTGAAATGAGAAAAGGTCATCTTTGTTATCCTTTCACATTTCTTGAAATATTATCCCTTGCGGTCCCCATTTGAGCTTGATAGAATATTTTTCAAGAAAACCCTGACTAGGATCACACCTTGCATTGGGGGCAAATAAGAGAAAACAAAAGTGAAAGAGAAGGCTTAGAACAAAAGTTCAACGTTTGAGAGTGAGTTAAAAGAAAGAAGATCTAGACTGGGGGCGTGTTAGAAAACTATGAGAAATGCTATGTGAAAGCCATGACCTTTGGCATCCATGATAAAGCCCCTGAAGTTATCAGATGATTGAGATTGGTTATTCATCAAAGAAAAAGTTGGATTTGCATATAACCTATGTTAAGAGAATTCTGATATTTAAGGTTAATAAGGTTATATGTCATTTCCTCTACAAAGACAACAATAGAAAAAGAGTTGATGAATAGTTTGATGTTGATCCTAGGTCTTTGAAACCCTCAAACACCTTTTGAGCCTGAATTTTCCTCTCTTTCATAAGCCATGAACCATAGCCTGCATTACGTGTTTTAAAAAGCCCTTTTTAATCAAGTAAGCAATTTGAACCGATAAATGGCGCTCTCAAAACTTGAAGAGCTTTTCCATAAGAGTCGTGGCTTCATGGATTAAGCTACTTGTTATTATGCATGCTAATAAAATTGGTGCTAAAAAGAAAACAATCTTTCTTGATGAATCCTCAAGTTTTGACTTTGAGCCTTTTGTTTCTTTAAATTCACAGAAGGTCACCTCATCACAGACCATCAAAAGATATACCCAAGATCAAAGATTAAAACTGATACAAAGAACCATGAAAAAAGTCATTTTAATCTTACAACGGGTCATTTCTGTTTTCAAAATACAAGACAGTCAAAAGATTACATTGAATAGTGTGTGTTGGGTCTTTGACCGAAGAAACTTGATTTTCAAAAACTGACATCTCTCTGATTTCATTTCAACAACTAGACTTTGAATAGACATGATCTTTGAAGTATGAGAGTTGATTCCAGAATGGAAAGATCGTCAAACAAAAAGAATATCGATCGAGTTTGCAAAATCCTTGACAAGAATGACATCAACACTTCTTGACACTCCTTGAAAAGTTGACCACCTGGAGGCAATACAGTGGATCATGGGTAGGAAAACAAACAATATTCAGATCAGCAAAGGTGTTCAAAGAAAGATAATCAATGAACGAGCACATTCAGATCATATTAGGGGCAATGTTGTTCAAAGATAGTCCATGATCTAGTGAACCCCGTCAACAATCGAGAAAGCAAAGATACAATTGAAGGAAATCTTTATATCGTCATCTTTTGAAACATGGCTATCGATCGATGTGGGCATACAGTTGCATTCGAACAAATATGAAAAAGATGTGCACACCACCAAGACTGACGATGGACCAAAGATGTACCTGAAGGACACTTTCATAGCATCATCTTTTGAAACATGGCTAGCAATTGATGAGGATACATGAATAAATGTAATTGAATGGTGAAAAGATGCACACCACCAAGATTGATTGTGGAACAATGTTGTACTTGAAGGATAATGTCATATTATCATCTCCAACATGGCTATGACTTTTGAACGATCTTATCGCATAGTTGTATTTGAATGAATATTGGAAGGATGCACTCACCAAGACTGACTGTGGGACCATCTTGTTTTGAAGCTCGAAGGCGCACTTCACCGCATGAATATGGGTGATGAACATCATTGATGATGCCAATGCTTTTCCTTTTATGATCTGATTTGACAAGCTGAGAAGAATCCATGGAGAAGAACATTGAGCTTACAACGATGAGCCTTTTACTGCAAGGTATGAGATCCATGTCTGGATGACCTGACAGTTCCAAGAAGGCTGGTGATAACATATACTTGAAAAGTATTGTTTCAATTGGAGGTAAGTTCATGACTGGTTGACAATCTTGATGGGTGTTGGCATGATGTGCACAATCAATCAGAGGATAATTCTCAGAAGAATCCAAAGGAGAAAATCCTTCATGATGAATCAAGCAACACCACACTTGGGGGCAGAGTCAAGCTTGATAAACAACAAGAGTAGTAATCGTCGTAGACAGCCCGAGATGGGCACTGCACTTACATTTGAGTGGAAGGCTAGCATACGAATGAGCCAGTACATGGGAAGAGCAAAGAAGGCTTTGGTTAGCAAACAAAGGCACCCTATGAGGATGGATCATCCAAGGGGGTAACCTATATTTCACATCAGGTAAGGATGCATGCATGTCATCTAACCTCAAATCATTGCACATACTTGTGATTTGTTACAGAAAGATCCTCAATGAAGTCCAGCAAGTTTGTGGACAAAGAAAGAATCATTGAGTTGATGATGACAAAGAATCGGTTTAGATCCTGGAACAAGAAGAGAATGAGATAAACCCTGCCAGTAGGAGAATCTCAAGGAAACGAGGAGATTAACCCCATCATCAAAGAGTCTTTAAGTCAACCTGCAACCAGAAGGTGCCAAGTTTCTCAGCCTTGTCCTGTCAGGACTGCTCCAACCAAGTCTTTTTGCCAGGTAAGTCACATTCTTTCCACTTGGGTAGGTCACCCATCATAATGAGACCATCATTTTTTCTGGGTAGGTCACCCATCACAATGAGACCACCATCTTTCATTTGGGTAGGTCACCCATTATAACGCGACCACTTCACATTTTTTCTATCTTCCACCTGGGTAGGTCACCCATAACAATGAGACCACTTCACATTTTTTCTATCTTCCACCTAGGTAGGTCACCCATTATAATAAGACCACACTTCACATTCTTTCCATTTGGGTAGGTCACCCATCATAATGAGACCGTTTTTCACATTCTTTCCACTTGGGTAGGTCACCCATCACAATGAGACCACTTCATATTTTTTCTATCTTCCACCTGGGTAGGTCACCCATTATAATGAGACCGCACTTCATATTTTTTCTATCCTCCACCTGGGTAGGTCACCCATAACAATGAGACCACTTCACATTTTTCTCATCTTCCATCTAGGTAGGTCACCCATTATAATAAGACCACACTTCACATTCTTTCCATTTGGGTAGGTCACCCATCATAATGAGACCGTTTTTCACATTCTTTCCACTTGGGTAGGTCACCCATCACAATGAGACCACTTTTTCTGGGTAGGTCACCCATTAGAATGAGACCATTCTCCATTTTTTTTTTACTTGGGTAGGTCACCCATTATAATGAGGCCATTCTTCCCCCTGGGTAGGTCACCCATAAGAATGAGACCACTCTCCTCCTTTTCCACTTGGGTAGGTCACCCATCACAATGAGATCATTTTTTTTCTGGGTAGGTCACCCATTAGAATGAGACCATTCTCCATCTTTTTTTTTTACTTGGGTAGGTCACCCATTATAATGAGGCCATTCTTCCCCTGGGTAGGTCACCTATAAGAATGAGACCACTTTCCCCTTCTTTCCATTTGGGTAGGTCACCCATCATAATGAGACCGTTTTTCACATTCTTTCCATCTGGGTAGGTCACCTATTACAATGAGACCACTTTTTACACATTTTTTTGTCTTGATTTAATGAGGTCGCCAGATGGGATCTCATGTAACTTTGGTTAAAGGGAATCGCCAGATGGGATTTCAGGTTGATCGAGTTACACACTTATTCTTTGTTTTGGTTTAATGAGGTTGCCAGATGGGATCTCATGTAGCTTTGGTTAAAGGAAATCGCCAGATGGGATTTCAGGTTGACCGAGTTACGCACTTTTTTGGTTTTGGTTTAATGAGGTCACCAGATGGGATCTCATGTAGCTTTGGTTAAAGGGAATCGCCAGATGGGATTTCAGGTTGACCGAGTTACACACTTATTCTTTGTTTTGGTTTAATTAGGTCGCCAGATGGGATCTCATGTAGCTTTGGTTAAAGGAAATCACCAGATGGGATTTCAGGTTGACCGAGCTACACACATTCTTTGGTTTTGAAAAAGGAGATCGCCAGATGGGATCTCAAGTTAACGAAAGAAAGAAAGAAAGAAAGAAGAGGAAAGAAGGAAAAAAAAAGAAAGAAACATTTAGAGTTTTTCTTTACAAAGCTTACTGTGCGAAACATTGAGGAGTTTTGCTTCGTAAGCATTGTAAAGAGGGGGCATCTGTTGCTACCCAATTTTTGACCCATGTTTTGATAAATTTTCAAAAAAAATCCAAAAATAGCGAAAAACATTGAAAATCCAAAAAAATACATTTTTAATACATTTGCATCGTTTTTAGCATTTTTAGCATCGTCTCAAAAGAATTTAAATTTTCAAAGACATTTGGAACGCGTTCAACTTTTAACGCGTTATTTTTAAAATCATTGA
>Ga0325410_1002212_pt1 | contig 21714 bp, 13 predicted proteins | sample PopdelMetagenome_16_FD_206182 | JGI IMG/M metagenome (GOLD analysis project Ga0325410, IMG submission 206182) | Populus deltoides microbial communities from Bellville, Georgia, United States - Xylem-PdIQD-R3 | ecosystem: Host-associated > Plants > Phyllosphere > Stem > Wood/Secondary xylem...
TCACAGCTTCGAACGTCTTGTACGAAATATCATGGCCTTGGAGCAGTGCTGCTACCCGTCTGAAGCTTACGTATGCAGTTATATTAAGTTTATGGACAATCTTATCAACAGTGCAGAAGACGTGGGTCTGCTAGTCCGGAAGGGAATCATTCTCAACCGGCTAGGTGACGATCCTGCAGTTTCAAATATAATTAACCATTTTTGCGAAAATATTGGTGACAGTTACACTTGTTTTGGTGATATCTCTGAAAAGATAAATGGCCACTCCGAGAGCCGCTTTAACCGTACGACAGCAACCTTGAAACTTATATATTTCCCCAATATTTGGAGAGGTACGGCAACTATTGCAGCAGCTATCCTGCTTATTCTCACTTTCATACAGACTATAGCTTCCGTAAAATCGACATTCTAGGATTTTATCTTGTTTAGCTTTATTATTCCTACGTAATGATGAATTGGATTATTATTGTTAAAATTTGGGTTTGTGTAGTTCTGAAATAATAATATTGTATTGGAGTTTGCACTTCATAAGTTGTCGGAACATCAAAACATAATTCAGATTAACGATTACAAATAAAATAAATTTGTAGTGTGATTTTGAAAATCAGATGGAACTAAAAGGAAATTTCATTTAATCTTCCTATAATATATTAAAATGGAAAAAAAATGAGGGAATTGAATATGAAAAATTAAAAAAACAATAATTTGAAAAATAATAACTTGAGAGGTAGTTAGCTCAATTCAAGAGTCTACATATCCATTCTTTTAAATTTGTTGATTATCAAAGTAAAATAAATATTCTTTCATGTAAAACAAATAAATTTGATATCCCTTAAAATTAAGGGAAATCGATGAGATTATAAATAAATTAATTAGACAAAACTCTTTAATCAATTTTTATTTATCAAAATGTATGAATATATTAAAGATAAAAAATATATAAAGCTAGAGAACCAACAAATTCAATATCAAGGATTTATAAAAAAGAAACATGCTCCTTAACTAGAAATAAACATCCAGGCCAACAAAAAAATATAGACAACCAAGCAGAAAATGAGCTTGGGTAGATTAGTAACCTAATCAAATAATAAGGTGCCCTACCTAACCAAAAGCAAAATAACAGTACCAGCTCACAAATCTCGAACAATGGGCCATGCTGCATCAAAGTAGGCATCAAGGGAACCTCAGCATTGAACATGCACAAACAAGGAACCAGCAGAGATGTAGCACATGATTCTAACAAGTCGAGAAGAGCAAAATCCTTAAACATTGCCAACATAATAGAGGCTTGACTGCCAACATAATAGAGGCTTGACGACCAAAAAAGACAGCAGCAACAACATGGATGAAGCCAGTAGGGGCATCAAGCACAGAGAAACCGCAACAGAAGAGAAATAAGACTGAGAAGAACAAAAAAGACAGCAGCAACAACACCATCAAAACCAAAAAAGGCCATCATCAGTAGCAAAAGAGGATGAAACAACCCTTTGAAGATCACACCGAGAAGCAGATCCTGAGAACTGCCCAAAAGACAAAGGAAACAAAGCCAGTTAAAGCAGGAAGGCAGCCCCCAAATTAGAGATTAAAATGGTTTTTTTCATGGAAATGCAGAACCATGAAGAACATAACCTGGAATTTACAAAAAAAAATGATACAAAATTGCAGGTATTATAAAAAATCCTCTTGTTTTGCTCTTCCCAAATTAAGCAAATCAGAATACCAAGTGAGACTCTTCGCATTCTACCAACAGTATTGTTCCCGGTATAGTGGAGACCTCAAATGGCAATATTTATGGTCGACATTCGCTTGTTTATGCGAAGCCATGATTTCGTCATCCACCATAAGAGAGAAGTCGATCTAGTGGCAAGCAAAAAACAAATGGTTGTGGGATTCTTCTTCATCTCGGCAGAAAACACAACTAGGATCAGTTTGTAGGAACCGAAGCCTATCTCGGGTGTGAAGCTTCCCCATCACATCCAACCACATAATAAAATTATATCTGGGCATAGACCAAGGCTCCTAGACCACCTTTGCCCAAGAAATTGGAGTACCTTTAAGCCGCAGGAAGTTATAAGCATTAGCTAGGAAAGGATGGTCTACACTGCTCCAAGTTGTTAGAAAACGTGCTTATAACTGATGTTGGTGGAGTCATAAACATTGTTTAGTGGTTTAAAATATTTCAAACCTGTTCCTATTTCATTGTTTTTAGTTATATCTTTTGTTATCTATGATTGTGATCATGGCATAATCTCAGGACCATGTTGTTAGTGGGTTGTTATTAATCAAGCTTTAAATTGTAATGCTACAGACGTTAATTGTATTCAGTTTTTCAGCTTCAAAATCTATTGCTCTTATTTTCTATTTTTTCTTAACTGCAGCAATACTCTGTTTCTTCTTTCTTTATTTTAAAACAACTACAATTGATCAACACTGTATGTCAAGCAAAATGGCACTAACATTCTTATCGTCTCACTGTATGTGGATGATCTGCTTGTGACAGGAAACAACACAAGTCTTGTGGAGAAGTTTAAGCAAGAAATGATGGAGGCTTTTGAGATGATAGATCTCGGTTTGATGACTTTCTTTCTTGGAATGGAAATTGTGCAGGATGAACATGAAGTTTTTATTTGTCAAAAGAAATATGCCAAGGAGATTCCAAAGAAGTTTAAACTTGAAGAACGCAAAGCAATGAGCACTCCTATGAACCAAAAGAAAAAGCTCTGTAAAGAAGATGGAAAAGATAAGATTGATCTGGCATATTTCAGAAGTCTAATTGGTTGCTTAATGTACCTCACAGCAACTCGGCCTGACATTTTAAATGCTGTAAGTATCTTGTCTTGGTTTATGCATTGTGCAATTGAATTGCATCTCAAGGCTGCAAAAAGGATGATTAGATGTGTCAAAGGCACATGTAATTTTGGCATTAAATTCACGAGAATCAAAGAGTTCAAGCTGGTTGGTTTCTCAGACAGTGATTGGGAAGGTTCCAGTAATGATTTATTAATGAGCACTTCATGTTACTGTTTCACACTTGGTTATGGTGTTTTTTCATAGTGCTCGAAAAAACAAGAAACTGTAGCTCAATCCACTACTGAAGCAGAGTTTGTTGCTGCAACAGTTGCTGTTAATCAAGCTTTATGGCTGAGAAAAATTTTAATTGATCTTAACTTGGAGCAGAAGGAGAGCACTGAGATTCTTGTTGACAACTGTCATAATCCATTTTTAGGCTCCCGCACAAAAAAGAAGAAAATACAAATAAATAAATAAATAAAAATAATAAAATAATATATGTTCAAAAAAATAAAAAAATAAGAATAGTGAGAAAAGGATGTCAAAACGCCCTAAAAATGGTCAAAATTGGTTGAGGAGGTTCAAAATTACAAAGATTAAAATTTGACAGTATGTTGTTGACTGGTGAAAGCCTTGTTGACAAAGAAAATTTAATTTGAGAAAGAAAAGTCCAAAATCAGATGTTTATGGACTCAATTAAATTTTATTGAAGGTTTAATTGACTTTATGGAGAGTTTGATTGCAAGAAAAATTGATTTTGGAGTCAATTTGGGCTTTAATTGGAAGAAATTAGAGTTCTGGGGTCTAAATATAATTTTTAAGAGTTAATTTGGTCAAATCAGGGGCTTAATTGCATAAATATTGAAGTTTGATGGCCAATTAGGGACTTAATTGAAGAAATCCGAAACCAAGGACCAAACTGGAAAAGACGCGTAAATAGAGGGGCTGTAATTAAAATCGGATCAGGGGTCAAATTGAAGAAATTAGAAGTTTATTGCTCAATTGAGGGTCAAATTGCACTAATTCAAGACCAAGGATCAAAATGAAAAAGGCGGCCAACTTTAAGGCCGCTGTTTGATTTTTGACAGGGATGCAAGTGCATTGTTTTTTAAATCAAAATTGCAATTGAGGACTTGATTGAACAAATCATAAATTGAGGACCAATGTGAACATGTTTTTGCCGCCTTTTCCTTTTAAATGAAACGACGCGTTTTGCCCAAAACAGTGCTGTTTTGAAGGCACTGTGGGTCTTCTTCTTCCCCTAGATGCGCGAAGCAAGGGAAGAAGAAGATTTTTCTTCCACTGTCACCGACTCCCACTCTCTTTTAAACCTCAAAAGACGCCGACCTAACCAATGGCCTACCACCCTCTAGCTGGCACCCCCCATCTACCCTGCCCTGTCCCTTGACTAGACAGAGGTAGGGCATTTTCACTGCCCTTCTCTGCCTATAAATACAGAGGGAGAGAAGAGGCACAGATGGACAAAAAAAAGAGGAGAGAAACAGAATGAGAGAGAGAGAACATAACAGAGGGGAGAGGGAAGAGAAAAGAGAAGAGAAAGAAGAGAGAAGAGGAGAAGGGGGTGAAAATCGCCGGCCAGTGTGCCTCCACCGCCAGCAACACCGCCTTGACGCCACCGCAAGTAACCTCCCGCTGCCTCTTCTCTTTCTCCTTTTGCTCAGCTGCTATCTGCATTTTCATGCAGAACATGAATTAATTCACATTCTGCAACAAATGGAGGGCTGATTACTTTGCTTAGACACAGTAACCAACCCATTTGGTTTTGGGTCGGGTTTGGCCCAGCCCACTGATATGGGTTGGGTCCGGCCCATCAAAAAACATTTAAGATTTTGTTTTTTTTTTTTTTTCAGAATTTTACAATTTCCCAGCACAGTTTCTTTTATCCATTTTGGTTAATATCAATATGTATTGTACGTCGTAAAAATACAAATCCAGTAAACGAATCGAGAATTAGAAATCAGAACAAGACTTTAGATTTTATCAAACAAAACAATGCAGCTTACCTTAGGTAGGGCGTAGTTGGGGTGCTAATACCTTCCCTTTACGCAACCAGTTTCTGTACCCGATTTCTGAGACTAGTTAGGGTTCCTAGTGATTAGAATACTAGGTGGCGACTTCCAGTCCATATTTTATTGATAAGAAACAAGAATTCCTTGTCTCTTCATACTCGCTAGGGATATTGTTGTTACTCATTTTTGGACCCCATGTTTGCTGGAAGATTGACAAAAGCAGATGAAAGAAATATTTTTTTTGAAACCCTGTTTGAGCTGTTTTCTGCCCTCTTTATCTTTAACCTTTGCTGCCAAAATCGTCAAGTTTTCTTAGATTGATCAGAAGTCTTCATAATGCCAAATTCATTCCTTTTTTATTTGGTCTTTAAGGTTGAATAAATCCCTTAGAATTTGCATAAAAAAATGGTTCTGCTGTTGTCGTAATTTTTTGTTCCAACTTAGGCTCTGATTCTGACTCGGTTTCGTACGATATCTGACCATCCTAGGTATATTTTGTCACTCATTATATGTTAAAAAATTGACGTACACCTTTATTAGGTCCTAGGGATCATTGTTCTTAGGGCAAATTCACAGTCAGATTCGGATGCTCAGCATTGTCAGATCAAGAATGTTTTTGACCAACTAGATTACTGGCAGATTATGTTCTCTAAAATGATTTTATCTCACTTCAACTCCTTCATCAAATTTGTAGTCCGGGACACGTAGATGAATTTGAGCTTTTGAATCGCTTGATTTCGATATCAGAAACTCAAGATATTCCTATTTGAAATCTAGCGTGAAAACATAAAATCGGGACACGTAGATGAATTTGGGCTTTTGAATCGCTTGGTTTCAATATCATAAGCTCAAGATATTCCCGTTTGAATATCTAGTGTTGAAAGCAGGGATTCCTGGCTGCGAGAAGGATTTTTTCCCAAGTTCGCGGGACTGATTCGAGGGATTTTTTTTGGACCAAGGACTAAATCAAAATGTGCTAAATCGAGGGATTGAATTGAAGAAGGACATTGAAAGCTGGAGAGGGGGGCTGGATCATCATAAATGACATGATTTTTACCACACTGAATAAGGAAAATAAGACCTTGCAGCTGCACCCTCCAGCTGATTTCTTTCCTTTTTTCTCTGCTGTTTTTCCTTTATCATCACGCCTGATTTTTGGAGTTGCAACCATGTTTTTATTGCCTCATTTTAAAGGGAGCAGCTGGCCCTATGGAAGGATAGAAAGAAGCCACACCATCCTCTAAAAAACTGGAAAGAAATCAGACATCAAAATCAGAATATGGCAGTTTTCTTTTTGCGTTTTTTTACTGCAAATCAGTAGGGATTTGCATCCTAGAATTAATGCATTAAATCTTTCCTAAATAGAGATATGTTAGACTATATATAAGCCCCTCTAATGACCTAGGAGAGGGGGTGAAAAATGCAGAAAGAAAGAGCAGGAAAAAGAAGAGAAAACCGGAGAGTAAGGGGCAGAAAAAAAACATAGCAAATAGAGACAAAAAACGCAAGAGAGGCAGAGTAAAAAAACACACAGTAAATAGAGGGAGTTTCTTTCTTACATTTGGGTGTTATTGTGAGGAAAGAGGAGAGAAAAAAGACAAGACGGAGAGGGAGATTTGCTGCTAAACCTTGACAGCAACGTTCGCCTGGTTTTCCATTTCATCTTTTGCAAAAAAAAATGTTGAGACCTGCAGGTATAAGTCTTAACTTTCTCCTCCTTTGCTGCCTTTAAATCTGTTTTGTTGACGTTTTGAAAACCAGTTTTATCTTTGCTCTGCACATTCGTTTTCAATTTTAGACTACAATGAACGCTTGCCTTTTGTTGTTCCTGACGTTTTAAAAACCTGTTTCTTCTTTTTTTCTTGTCTTTCTTTCGCTGGTTCATAAGGAACCATGGGAGGGCGGCTGTTGTTTCTTCATCATCAGCTCCCTTTTCTGTTCGTTCTTTTTTCTTGCTTCTTGAGAGATTAGCCGACCATGGTTTTGTTTTTCCTATATACATGAATAGAGCATGCTTTTTTTTTCTTTCTTTCTTTCTTGCTGTCTGCGTGGGGGAGTTAAAGCAGGTTTTAGTTTTGTCAAAGAAAGGGGTTTTGTGGGTATGAACACGGTCACTAAAATGGGTTAATGGGGATGAACACTGTCACTAAATTCTATTTTATTTCTCTCCAGTTATTTTTTTTTTAGTTGCTTTAAGCTTTCTTGTAAATTTTAGAATATATGTGACGATTGGTTTCCTTTTATTGCGATTCTTGTATTTAATTGTGATGCTTGTGGTTTTTTTAGAAAAAATGTTTTCTTGTGTGTTGCATACAGCTAATACCCTAACATGTTTTGAACGCTCTTTTTTTTTTATATACAAAAAATATTGGAAGTTTTGAAAATGTGTTTCGCATGGATTTCTTAAACACAACAAAAATAATTTTCTTGCATTTCTGGATTTTACAACATATTTGTAAAACTCCAAAAGGTATTGGCCAATATTTCAAAAAATATAAAAATCTTATTTTGGGGGGAATTCATTTATTATTCACCGCTAATGTTTGGATAAAGAAATCCTTAAAGGACGAATATCCAAAATATTATTGGGAGTAATTTGTTATTATTCACTGTTAATATTTGGATAAAGAAACCCAGAGTGGTAAATATCCAAAATAATTTTCTAAAAATAATAAATCCGCACACATCCTTGAAAGAAGCCTTGATTATAATCGAGGACATTTCAATTTTTTACCCCACGGTTTATGAGCCGTGAGAGTGTAAAACGCTAAAACAAAAAAAAAGGTTTTTAAAGCACCCTAGATTTCTAAATTTTTGTCCCTCCTCCTTGCGATCTACGAGTCGCAAACTCTTGAAATACCAAGGGAAAAATGAGCTTGTAAAGCACATGGAATCTCCTTGGATTTCTATCATAATAAATTTAGTTAGAATCAAACCGAGAAAAACTGATGGGATTAGAAAACACCAACACCATAGCAATTATAAGACAAACCAAACACCAAGCAGCTTACCTTAGGTAGGGCGTACTAGGGGTGCTAACACCTTCCCTTTACGCAACCAATTCCTTGCCTTAGAATCTCTGAAAGACCAGTTAGGTTTCCTAGTGACCATAATACTAGGTGGCTACTCCTTTATTCATAAAAATAAAAAACGACCACAAAATCAATCGAGGGATCGCCGCGATGCCGCGCTCCGCCGCGAAGGTGCGACAGATATCATAACATTGTTTCCTTGAGGGTGGACAATCGCCACGACGCCGCACACGTGCGACAACAACCAAGCTGCTATTGTTATCTCTCATAATCCTGTATTTCACGGCAAAACTAAGCATTTCAACATTAAGTTGTTCTTCTTAAGGGAAGTACAAAAAGATGGAGCTATTGTTCTTGTCTACTGCAAAATAGAAGATCAGGCTACAGACATTTTCACCAAGCCTCTACTAGTTAGCAAGTTTGAATTTCTGAGGACAAAACTTGGAGTTTGCAATTACTAAAGCAAGGATGAGTGTATGAAAACGTGCTTAGAACTGCTGTTGTTGGAGTCATAAACATTGTTTAGTGGTTTGAAATATTTCATACCTGTTCCTCTTTCTTTGTTTTCAGTTATTTCTTTTGTTATCCATGATTGTGATCATGGCGTAATCTTAGGACCATGATGTTAGTGGGTTGTTATTAATCAAGCTTTAAATTGTAATGCTACAGACGTTAATTGTATTCAGTTTTTCAGCTTCAAAATCTATTGCTCTCATTTTCTATTTTTTCTTAACTGCAGCAATACTCTGTTTCTTCTTTTTTTATTTTAAAACAACTACAATTGATCAACACTGTATGACAGGAAGTTTAAACAACACAAGTCTTGTGGAGAAGTTCAAGCAAGAAATGATGGAGGCTTTTGAGATGACAGATCTCAGTTTGATGACTTTCTTTCTTGGAATGGAAATTGTGCAGGATGAACATGAAGTTTATCTGTCAGAAGAAATATGCCAAGGAGATTCCAAAGAAGTTTAAACTTGAAGAACGCAAAGAAATGAGCACTCATATGAACCAAAAGAAAAAGCTCTGTAAAGAAGATGGAACAGATAAGATTGATCTGGCACATTTCAGAAGTCTAATTGGTTGCTTAATTAATGTACCTCACAGCAACTCGGCCTGACATTTTGAATGATGTAAGTATCTTGTCTCGGTTTAAATTGTAATGCTTCAGACGTTAATTGTATTCAGTTTTTCAGCTTCAAAATATATTGCTCTCATTTTCTATTTTTTCTTAACTGCAGCAATACTCTGTTTCTTTTTTCTTTATTTTAAACAACTACACCAGTATACAGCAATGCAATAGCTTGATCCTGGCCTCCACAGTGTGCTATAAGTTGATTTTTGAATGAGATGATAGATTTTCATAATGGCGAGGAAGTTCGCTGAGGGGAAGCATCCCAAATGGAGAGATTAGAGAGATAATAATAATGAATCCACTGAATCCAAATGGAATCGGTTTTGAGGTGGATGTTCCACAGCTACTTAGCAATGAAGCTTTTGTTATGTGCTTTAATCTCAAACAGACATAGGCCCCCTTCATTTTTAGGTAAACAGACTGTTCTCCAAGCAACCAAAGCTGATTTACTCTTCAGAATATCACCTGTCCATAGAAAAGTTTGGCAGATGCTAACTATCTGTGTGATTACAAGCTCTGGAATGGGAAAAATGCTCAGCCAAAGTGCACCATGCCATAAAGAACCGATCGGATCAACTCAACCCTGCCAGCATAACTAAGATGTTTCCCCATCCAATACTGAACTGCTGATTCTAGTTTCTGGAGAAGAGGAGTGAATTTACTAGAAGCCTGTGAGGACTGAGAGGGACTCCAAGATATCGAAATGGAAAGCTGCCTTCAACAAACCCTGTATCCTCAAGAATGACTTGCTGGAGCTTCTCACCAACCCCTCCAAAGTAAATAGAAGATTTATCAACATTAATGGACAAGCCAGAGATTTTCCCAAAGATTAATAGCTGCTGAAACAAACAAGAAACTGATTGCCTATCTCCCCGAGAGAGAAGAATAAAATCATCGGCAAAAGCAAGGTGACTGATGCCATGGACTCCACACTTCGGGTGGAAACGAAAACCAGGACTCATAGACGCCCTTTGCAGTATCCTTGAGAAGTACTCCATGCAGGTGACAAAGAGATAAGGGGAGACGGGATCCCCTTGACGTACCCCATTCTTCCCGGGAAAAAAACCCATAGATGCTACCGTTGACAACAATAGAGAAGGAAGCAGTCTCCACACACCGCATAATTAAATGAACAAAGCGGCTTGGAAATCCAAAAGACAACATGAGCTGTCTTAGGAAGGGTCATTGAACTGAGTTGGAAGCTTTTTTGAAGTCTATTTTCAGCAGACATCTAGGGGAAGCTCGCTTTCTCCCATATTGACGAAGAAGCTCTTGAAGTAGATGAATGTTATCAGCTATCATTCTACCACCCAGGAAAGCATTTTGCACTGGACTAACGATACCTGCAAGCGCAGCAGCTAACCTTGCAGATAGAATCTTGGAGATAACCTTATAGATTACATTGCAGCAAGAAATTGGCTTGAAATCAGTAGCTGACGACACATGAGCTGATTTGGGAATGAGTGCAATAATGGAGTGATTTATCTGCCTGAGAAGATCCCCTGTGGCAAAGAAATCACGAATATGAAGGCAAAAATCACCACCCACTATGTCTAGTATCAATGCAAGGGCGAGACCGAGAGACCTCTACATCCAAGGGAAGGGTGTCCTTTGAAGTGCCAAGCAGCTCCTTGAAAAAATTAACGAAAGCATCCCCAACTTCGTCAACTGAGGTACAAAGTTTACCATTGCTGAGCTGTATAGCAGGGATAAAATTCTTTTGATGCTTATGACTCATAAGAGCATGAAAGAAAGAGGTGCCTTTATCACTCTCCTTGAAGAAATTGCATTTGAGCTTTTGAGCAAAGAACATTCACTTAGCTAATTTGAGAGTGAGTAATTTCTGACGCAGCTGAGCATCCAAAGCTTGATACTGAAGATTATCCTTGTCATTGTGGAGGGCAGTTTGAAGAGCTTTTAAAGCAATTTCTGCTCTAGTAACTCTCTCTGATATGTGGCTGAAATGAGCCCACATGTTAAAAAATTTAAAACACCTCTTACCCTTTGCATGGTGTGACTCCAAACGAATGATGGCTAGAGAATGATCTGAAAAGGCTCCAGGATTGCCCAAATGCACATGCACCTAGGAATGGGACAGACGAGGAAGAGTTGGCAAGGACTCTGTCAAGTTTACTCCAAACACTGCCGTTAGACCAGGTGAATTGACAGCCAGTATAATTCAAATTAGCTAGACCATGATCTGAACAGCAAGATCTGAAATCTGTAGTTTCACAAGTGGAGACAGCTGCACCATTGTGCTTGTCCTCTAGAGAGAGAATAGAGTTAAAATCACCCATAATAAGCCAGAGGCCGTTGGGACACCATGCGCCTTGCTACAATGGTATTTATAACATATGCAAAAGTAGCATAGAAACTGAATTGATGAATTAAACTATAAATCAAAAGATGGATACCTTGAGCAGATGAACCCTGACAGAAGAGGGATTCCAAAAGACCACAATTCTAGAATTGGTGGCCCAATTAAAAAAAAAATTCCTTTTCAAAAATTGTAATTTTTTCCGTGTTTTTCTACTAAATTTTGCTCAGTATTTGGTTGGTATTTTTATACCAAAAAAATAAAAATCTAGTATTAAAATACCCGGTTCTTATATATATATATATATATATATATATATATATATATATTTGTGTGTGTGTGTTTTAGCATTCATTTTGGCTTTAATAACTAGTTTATTAAAGTCATGAGAATTTGGTCAATATTTCAAAAATTCCAAAAAAATATTTTGTGTTGTTTTAGTATCAAGGATTACAAATTTATACATAAAACATATTCCCGATATTATAAAGGTACTTCTTTTGATGACATAGAACAATTAGGTTTTTACCTAATAAGATAAGGATCTCCTTACAGAGGAGGGTTTTTTTTAAACTATAGACAAACCGACAATTAGAAGCCACAACAAGACCTTAGATTTTATTACACAACAAAACAATGCAGCTTACCTTAGTTAGGGAATAGTTGGGGTGCTAATACCTTCCCTTTACGCAACTAGTCTCTATAGCCGATCTTTGAGACCAATTAGGGTTCCTAAAGACCAAAATATTAGGTGGTGACTCCCATTCAAATTTTCCACTAATAAAAGACAAGAATTTATTGTCTCTCCATATTTGCCAGATAGACCTATACATTTGCCTGAGTGATGGACAATCGTCACGATGCCGCACATGTGCGACAAAATGACGATTCCACTGGGGATCTTGTGGACTAAGCTTTGGTTTTTTTTTCTTCTAATTATTGTGTTTTATTGTTTGGTTTGTGTCATTGTTAATATGTATTTCTTCATTTGCTCATACACTTTAATTTCATACATATTTGTTTGCATTGTAAAATTGCTTCATGCAATATTTGCATTTTTGTATGAGTTATATTGAAAACTCTAGGTTAAATGGGGGACTAACAGCTTACCTTACGACTTTTAGTCAAGGTGTAAGTTTATGTAAACCTCAACTCTTCACCGAGTGCTTAGACTGGTAATGCTTGGTGCACATGCCATCCCATTACCTGCTGAGCCTCCACATTGCCTTTACAAGGGCAATCACTGGGACAACAATAGACCCTTTTGAGACCAGGTAGCAAGCCACCCATTATGTAATGGCCCAAACCTAATCTTAGAGTATGAACTCTCTACAACACATGTATATACATTGGCATCGTACATATACATCCAATCATTGTAAATAATGTGCATACATACCACAGGTTGAAATATAGGTCCCCTACGAGTCTAAAACATCCTACTTAGAGCGAGAAGCATGGAAGGTGAAGAGCATGCTCATCGTGATACCCATTTTCAAGATAAGTTGGAGTCTCTGAAGACAAGCGTGGCTCGCCTCACTAGCTTACCAGAGTAAACACTGAGAAATACCTCTGGTGAAGGTCCTTCTAACCGACTGGTCACCTTTAATTAGGCTCCTACTACAGTTCAACCTGAAGAAAGAATGAGCGAACATGGTTAAAGCCTTAACAAAATCCAACATTTGTGCAATCAGCAACACCTGTACCAACCTCGACAGTCATAGAGGCATATGCTAACGAGTCCCACAAGGCCAAGTCATCTGATAACATTGATCAAGATAAGATAGAGGCTCTGGAAGCCAGAATCAAATTCATTGAAGAAGGTCAACTATATTAAATATGGCTACAGGGGTAGGAAAAACTCATCCCAAAACTACAACACTACATCCCAAATTGCCAACATAAAAAAACCTGAACCACAAAACTTTCAAGCCAAAAGCCAAAATGGAAATTACCAAAGGATCCAAAAACAACTACCTCCATTACCACTACCCCTGAATGAGATGTACCAGAATCTATTAAGCATCAGACATATAGCTCCCAAACCTCTAGCACCTTTATAGCCCCCTTACCTCGGCTAGTATAAGCTAGAGCTCACTTGCAAATACCATGCTGGTGTTGCCAAACATGACATTCATACTTGCAACACCTTCAAGAGAAAGCTTATGCAATTAATCAAGGTAGAGTCGATAGAATTGGAAGACACCCCTAATATAAACATGACATCACTGCCTAATCTTGCTTAAAGCACATTAGGATGAAATGTTTAGGGAACTAGAAAGCATCAATGGTCCAACATGGGTGTGGAAATGATAGCATGAATTTTGGAGGACATAAATTTTGACCGTAGTGTTGTTCTACACTGTCTTTGAGTCCATCTATACAAAACTTTTAGGGAGGAGGCTAGTTTAAGAACAGATTCGCCAAAATAGAGGAATGAAGCCTGCCTTATTATTGCCTTTTATTTAATGCTTTTGATCATGCCTATTTCGGTCTTGGTGGTGATTTGGATCATAATTCCACAAGACTTTCTCTGTCAAAAGTGCCTTCCTTGTTAAATAAAATCATGTGTTTTCTTGTGTTTATATCACTCCTTTTTGTTGTTATTACATGTAAATAACATTTTGAGCACAACTTTTGCTCACAAAACTACAACATAAAGAATCCTTCGGTGTTTTCCTTTTTTTTTCCCAAAAACTATACATGTTTTCATATGTTTTCAAGGATTTATTTTTTTGGACCTCCAAACTGAGTACAAGAACACAAATCGTGTTGGTATTTGTCCAAAACAAATGTATTCTAAAAATTCAAGTGATGCCTTAGAAAGGTAAACATATACCTAGAAAACTTGAAAGAAAAAGACAAAACAAAAACAAAGACAAAGATAAAAAATCCCATGAAGTGACTCAAAAGCTGAGTTTTATTTGAATGAATAAATCACTTTGCATACGTGCATGAAAGCAAGACCTATCGATCCTCGATGCATGAGTTTGAGATGAGGAAAGGCCATCTTTGACAATCCTTTCACAAGGCTGAAATATATCCTTTGCAGTCCCATTTTGAGGCTATTACATTTCTTAAAATAACCTTGACTAGGATCACAACCCACACTGGGGGGCAAGTGCGAAAAAACTTAATGATCAAAGTTGCCTACACAAAGCTGGGGCATGATAAAGAAAATCCAAAGGATCCAAAAGATTTGAGCTTCTCATAAAAACAACTGAGGTGATTATGATCAACCAAACAAAAATGAAGAAAACAAAGAGATAGAGCTCAAACCCGACACTAGGGGGCATGACAAACCATTTTGGAAAGAAATTCAAAGGAAAAAGGTTAGGAAATAAGCACAAGTGATCCTTAGTCTTAAAATCCCTTAAACACCTTTTGAGCTTGCAAAATATCTTTTTCTTCGTAACCAATAGCCAAAGCCTACATTACGTACCTAATCAAGCCCTTTTTTTTTATCAAAGGCAATCAATTTGGATCAGTAGGCAGTGCTTTCTCGTGCGGGTCAAATCATTATTCATGCAAATAAAATAAATGCTTTGATCCGATTCAGTTTTCAATAACCCTCAAATTGAAATTTAAACCTTTTATGACCAACCAGATGTCACTTCATCTTTAACCCAAAAACAAAACAAAAAGCTTTCATCACTTCAAGAAACCTGTCCATATGAATCGCTTGAATTCTTTAGAACAAGTTTATTTTGAACCAATGTCAAAATGATTTTTGTGGTTGGAATAACTTGGAAGTTCCAAAAATTTTACATGAAAACATTTCCTTGCACGAAAAACCCAAACTTACTTTCACATATCCTTACTCCAAAGTAAACCCAATTTGAACACTTTAAGACATGATCAAGCTGGGAGACAATCCAAAAGCATATGGTAGGGCTGGCTCCATGATTTTCTTCCTAAAAAACACAATGGCAGAGTGGACAACCCTGAGATAAAGGAATGAGCAATAAAACTCTTTCAGAGATCTAGCTCATATGATGTGAATTGAGTAATCAAGAATGAAAAAGTCATCGATGTTTGTTATCCAAGATTCTACCTTTTGGGAAAAATAGGATTTCATACAAAAAAGGGGGACCTATATTTCTCTGGTACGTATACATGCATATTAATCATAATAAATTGTTTTCAACATTTCAGCAAATCCTTAATCCATCATCACACCTTCTTTATAGTGCGCCTTTGCGCCCTCATCTTTTTTTTTAGTGCACATTTGAGCCCTCACCTTTTTTTTTAGTATCCTTTGAGACTTCACCTTCCTTTTGAGTGCGTCTGTGAGCCCTCATCTCTTAAGTAGTGCGTTTTATAACTCTACCTCATTTGTTGTGCACCTTTGAACCCTCACCTTCTTTTTTAGTGCGCTTTTGAGCTCTCACCTCTTAGGTAGTGCATTTTGTAACCCAACCTCCTTTCAAGTGTGCATTTGAGCCCTTGCCATGTTTTGTCTGGGTATTATTACAATTCGACCATTCTTTCACCTAGGTAGATCACCAATTACAACAAGACCGCTTTTCCTTTTTCCCAATTTTTTAGGTAGGTCATCCATTACAATTCAACCAATTATCCATGTTTTTTTTTCTGGGTAGGTCACCCATTATAATGAGACCATTCTTTCGCCTGGGTAGATCACCCATTACAATAAGACCGCTTTTCCCTTTTCCTATTTTTTAGGTAGGTCATCCATTACAATTCAACCAATTCTCCATGTTTTTTTCTGGGTAGGTCACCCATTACAGTGAGACCATTCCTCCACCTGGGTAGGTCACCCATTACAATGAGACCACTCTTTCCTTTTTCCACTTGGGTAGGTCACCCATTACAATAATACCATTCTCCATGTTTTTTTTTATCTAGGTAGGTCACCCATTATAATGGGACCATTCCTGCACCTGGGTAGGTCACCCATTATAATGAGACCTCACCCATTACAATGAGACCATTCCTTCTCCTGAGTAGGTCACCCATTACAATGAGACCACTCTTTCTTTTTCTACTTGGGCAGGTCGCTCATGAAAAAAAACCACTGTACGTGTGAGTGTGTGGGTTGGTCACTACTGAAAATAGACCACTTTGAGTATGTGCGGGCAAATCACCCATGAAAATAGACTAGGGTAAGTGTGAGTGTGTGGGCTGGTCGCCCCTAAAAATAGGCCACTTTGAGTATGTGTGGGTAGGTCACCCATAAAAATAGACTAGGGTAAGACCACTTTGAGTGTGTGTAGGCAGGTCGCCCATAAAAATAGGCCAGGGTAAGCATGAGTGTGTGGGCTGGTCACCGCTGAAAATAGACCACAGGGTAGGTCGCCCATGAAAATAGATCAGGGTAAGCGTGAGTGTGTGGGTTGATCGCTCCTAAAAATAGACCACTTTGAGTATGTGTGGGAGGTCGCCAATAAAAATAGACCACGGTAAGCGTGAGTTTGTGGGCTAGTTGCCCCTGAAAATAGACCACTTTGAGTATGTGTGCGTAGGTCGCCCATGAAAATAGACTAGGGTAAGAATAAGTGTGTGGATAAGTCGCCCGTGAAAATAGACCGTTTTTCTTCAAAATAAGAGGTCGCCTTTGAAAGCAGACCAATTTTCTTCAAAAGGGGTAGGTTGCCCAAGATAATGTGATCGTTTTCCTTTTTCTTCTTTACAAAACTTACAATCTAAAACCACTTGCGAGATTTTGGTTGTAAGCACTGTAAAGAGGGGGCAACTATCATAACCCATTTTTGGGTTATTCACCAATTCATGTTTTTTCTCTCTTCAAAAAAATACAAAAAAATAAAAAATATGCTTAAAAAAATATAACAGTGAAAACAGGATGCTAGAACGCTCAGAAAATGGTCAAAAATTGGTTGATGAGGTTTAAAAATTCAAAGATTAAAATTTGATAGTATTTTGTTGACTGATGTGAGCCCTGTTGACAAACAAAATTCAATTTGAGGAAGAAAGTCTAAAATCAGAAATTTACAGACTCAATTAAATTTTATTTAAGGTTTAATTGAATTTATGGAGGGTTTGATTACAAGAAAATTTGATTTTGAAGTCAATTTAGGCTTTAATTGGAAGAAATTAAAGTTATAGGGTCTAATTATAATTTTTGAGAGTTAATTTGGTCAAATCAGGGGCTTAATTGCATAAATATTGAAGTTTGATGGCCATTTAGGGATTTAATTGAAGAAATCCGAAACCAAGGACCAAAATGAAAAACGCGCTTAAATAGAGGGGCTACAATTAAACTAAATCAGGTGCCAAATTAAAGAAATTAGAAGTTTATTGATCAATAAAGGGTCAAAATGCATAAATTCAAGACCAAGGACAAATGTGAAAAAGACGGCCAACTTCAGGGTCGGCAATTGAATTTGGCAACGATGCAATTGAATTGATTTTTACAATCAAAATTGCAATTGAGGACTCGATTGAATAAATCACAAATTGAGGACCAATGTGAATTCTGACATGTTTTTGCCACCTTTTCCTTTTAAATGAAATGTTGCGTTTTGTCCAAAACGTCGTCATTTCATACATTGTTCAACGAAAAAATGAGAGACCGGCCAAATGGTGTTGTTTTGAACGGAACTGTGGGTCTTCTTCTTCCCCTGGACGTGCGAGGCAAGGGAAGAAGCATATTTTTCTTCCCCCTGTTTTCATCGACTTTTCTCCTCTCGCTCTCTCTCTTAAACATCAAAAAGATGCCGACCATAACCCCACTTGCATAAACTCTGATTCGTCGACTACCACGGGGCGGTGAAAAACAAAGGGGACGTGCCCCTCTAGCGGTTTTTGGGGCGGCTACACAGTGGCAACCCCTGCCTCTCTCCCCCCTGTTTTTCGCCTATAAATACAGGGGAGACAAGGACAAAAAGAGAGAGAGCACAAGAGAGGGTGGAAGACCGAAAAAAGAAGAAGCAGAGAAGAGAATGAAAAACTAAGAGAGAGAAAGAAAAGAAAAAAAAACAGAGGAAGAAGAGAAGGAAAACATAGTAAAACAAACAAAGAGGAATAGAGAGAAAAAAGAGAGGAGCAGAATAGGGGTAGAGAGGAGAGAACCCAGAGAGGAAAAAGAAAAAAAAAAGAAGAAGAGAAAATAGAAAACAACAGGGGAAGAAACGGTGAAAACCGTCATCGCCGGCACCTCCACCGTCACCAGCAGCTGCGTCCTGCCACCTCCACCGCCGCTAGCAGCACCGTGAGCCACCGTGGTCAGCCTTCTTCCCTCTCCTCCTCCTCCTTCTCCTCCTTCTTCTTTTTCTTCTACGTCTTCTTCTCCACTATTCACGTTGCATGTGAACATTGGAGAGGGCCACTGTTTAATGGGCTGGCAGCGCCGGCCTAGCCCAAAATGATTGGGTCGGGTCTGACCTAATTTAAAAAAAAAATCCTTTTCAAAAATTGTATTGTTTTTTGTATTTTTCTACTAAAATTTGCTTAGTATTTGGTTTGTATTTTTATACCAAAAAAATACAAATCTAGTATTCAAATACCCGGTTTGCATATGTATATATATGATTAGTACTTAAAAGTGCATTTTTATCAAGGTTTTATATCATCATTTTGCACTTGAAGTATCAATAACTCCTTAACTAGAACATGTTTTATAATAACAAATCTGATAGTATAAGATACCTTTAATTTATGGTAAATGCTAATTTTAAATGCAGGTATATCTCACAATTCAAAGGATTAATTGTTGTGATTAACCATTGGAAGTGAAATGACAAAGAAAAGGTTAAGCTTAGGAAGGAGATGCCAATTCAATTCAAATTTGAACATTGTTCAGTCATTGGGTCATATCTAGAGCTATAGATCTTGGATTTCAGTTTGGTTTATATGGATGGAAAGATAAGAAATAGGCATACAACTTTCATGGGTAGGGAAAGACCCAAATCTACCGTTTTCAAATTCAAAGTTTGGCCACAAAAGAGAAGATAGAATCTATCCTGCAATCCAGCCCAAACACTGCTCAGATATTTACCCATATCAGGAGTTCTAAAAGGCCAAATGACTTGACATTTGGTGGGTGGAAGGAAAATACAATTTCAAACAACTTTCATATAGAAGACATGCTCAAATTCTGATGGTAGCAATGACATTTCATCCAGACAAGAGCTTGAGGATTATCCACCACGACGTCCACCAACAGCACTACTCAGTAGTTTAGACATATATCGAGCTGTAGTGATCTAAATGCTCTGAAATTTAGCAGGTGGAAGGAAATTTGTAGTTTAGACATATATCGAGCTTGAGGGCCAAATGTTGTTGTTATTTATAATTTATATAGTTCACCTCCCTGTGGTTCGACCCCAGTCTTGTCGGGTAATTTATTACTTTGACACTCATGTACTTGGGATAAGACATCAACTTTTTGATTCATATATGGTATGTTGTTTCTTTGCACACTAGGAGATGAGGTTGCTTCCAAAGAATATGCAATATCCAGTGGTAGGAAAGCCTGCCTAATTTATATATGAGAAAGCATAAAGATCAAGTGTGTTGTGTGAAGTAAAATATAGACCAATGTCAATGGTGCCTTAAACATAACTTAAAATGCAATGAACTATTTTTATATGTATAATAGTTAGAGCATGCATGAATTGAGAGATAAAGTTAACACTATATGAAATATCACTTTATGTGAGTGTTAGGTATTGTAAGTCACTAACAAGTCTAAAACAAGAATATGGATCTTTTAGTAAAATGTCATTTGCTAAGGTCTTAGTCTTAGCTTTAAATGGAGTGCTCATGAGTTTATTGTCCACCATATAAGCTCATTCAAGGATGGTAAGTGTATATTGTGATTGTGAAAGGCCTTCAGATGCGTGGGTGATCTCAATTTCAAGAAAGTGATTAACTAGTCCAAGATCTATCATTACAAGTTATGAACTCAAAAATTGAATGAAGTTTGTAGTTAGAGTATCAGAAGACACTGTAAGAAGTATATCATTGATATAAAAAAGGATTAGTGTATTAAAATTAAAGTGAAAAATAAATAGAGATGAGTTTGAAAAACTATAAAAGAAACTATATTTAAAAAGAAATGCACTAAACTGATCAAACCAAGCATGAGGTGCTTGTTTAAGATCATAAAAAGTGTTTTGAAGCTTGCAAACATGTGATGGATATTAAGTATCTGCAATTCCTAGAGGTTATTCCATAAATATATCTTCTAAAATTAATCCATGTAGAAAAGCCTTTTTTATATAAGTTGTGTATGTACCATTTTTGAACTGGTGCTATAGTTATAACCATGCAGATAGTTCCAGGTTTGATAACCTGAGAGAAGGTTTTGGTATAGTCAAATTCTGGTGATACCTATTCGCTACCACTAAATCTTTGAGACAATCTAGTGATCCATGGGTTTGGGTTTTAATTTGAGAACTCATTTAGAGCCAATGACATGCATGGTAGTAGTGCGAGGAACAATTTTTCAAGTTTGATTTTTGTGAAGAGCCTCAAGATCCTTTTCTGTGGCAGCCTTCCAGTCAGGGTGATCTAAGGAAGACGAATGTTGTGATGTTCAAATGGAATCATTGCTGAAATTTTGAGGGAAGTTAAAACATATTTTGGATTGGGCTTAACAATCTCCCTTTGTGATCTTGTAACCATGGTATATGGAAGAGGTACCTGTGTAGATTGAACAAGTTGTGTGATTGATTCCATTGAATTAGACACTGAAAGAGGTGAGTATTTCTCTTACATTTCAAGCTCAGTTTCAGGTGGTACTAGATACAAATCAATCATGGGTTCAATTCAATCATGTTGTCAGGTTTTAGTTTTGTCATGCTGTCGGTTTATTTCAGGATCATTTCCAGGTTCTGCTACCTACAATTAAGGCATGGGTTCAGTCCTAACATGATGAGCTTCATTTTGACTTAGAGTATTGTGAGGAAAAGAACCTGCAGTATCATATGAATTAAGATCAAGTGTTGGAGCAGCAGATAAAGAGCTCAAGCATGGTGGAGTGACTGTTGTGGGATGTATTCCTGCAATGGAATTAGAGTTAGTATGAGGCAACTATGAATCAAATATGTTAATAACATGTAGTGATGTAGGAGACGTGGTGTTGCAATTATGATTTTTTTTATAGGGAAAGAATGATTCATCAAAGACCACATGGAGAGAAATAACATTTGGTTTTGCTGGAAGCATGAAAACATTTGTATCCTTTTTTGTTTATCATTGTATCCTACAAAGATATAAAGGACTGTTTTTTGATAAAATTATGTTGCTACAAATATATAAAGGACTGTTTTTTGATAAAATTTATGTTGCTACAAAGTTATAAAGGACTGTTTTTTTGATAAAATTTATGTTGTCTTGTATCTTAGGTGTAAGGGAAGCTTTTAGACCCAAAGACTTGAGGAGATGAATAATAAGGAAGAGTTTCGTGCAATGTAAAGTATGGAG
>Ga0325410_1002213_pt1 | contig 21709 bp, 7 predicted proteins | sample PopdelMetagenome_16_FD_206182 | JGI IMG/M metagenome (GOLD analysis project Ga0325410, IMG submission 206182) | Populus deltoides microbial communities from Bellville, Georgia, United States - Xylem-PdIQD-R3 | ecosystem: Host-associated > Plants > Phyllosphere > Stem > Wood/Secondary xylem...
AAAAAAAAAACAAAGGCATGCACCACGGGGTTAATTTTTTTTTATTGCATAAAAAATATCAAAAAATGCTAAGATCTAAGAGTGTTAGGTATTTCTGCAAAGATATACCCAAAAGCCTTGGGTTTAGCTGCAACGCTTGACCTAAGAATACTATTTATAATATTAATAATAACATTAAACTTACATGATTTAACCTTAAATGAGCCTGGCTGCAGCACCGGACCCTAGAGCATTGGATGTGGGTTTGGTTATAAGGTCGTGTAATAAAAGTATGATAATTAAAAAGAAAAAAACAAAGGAAAAAAAACTAATAGGAAAAAAAAAACTAATAAAAAAAAGAAAAAAATCTGAATTAACCGGGTTAACCCTTTAAACCAGGTTAACCCATCAAACCTGGAATTCGTGTCATGAAAGTTTGATAACTAAATAAAAAAAATAATTGACGGGTTTACCCAAAATTAACTGGGTTAACCTGTCAAACCAAGTTAACCCGTCAAGTCTGGGATACGTGTCATGAAAGTCTGATAATTAAATATAAAGAAATTTAACATTAACAAACTAAACTAAATAAAAAAATTAATTAAAAAGAAAAATAAATTTAGGTTAACTCGTCAAATCAAACTAACCTATTAAACCCGGAATCAAACAAAAAAATTCATTAAAAAAATAATAATAAAAAAAATAATTTAGCATTTCATTTAATATATAATATAATATAATAATTATAATAATATAATATATTAAAGATGAGAAAGTGAAAGGCGTGGGAAAGGAAAAATAAAAAAGTGAAAAGCGTGAAAAAGCTATAGTAGTTTTTCCACACTTTTAGAGTATTACTTAACATATATATATATATATATATATATATATATATATATATAGTGGTAGAACATCAAAATTCCAATATCGAGAGGGAGCATATATTTTGTCGGGCATCACCTAGAAATATATAAGATCATGGAATATTTTTAAGATTCAAGGGCCACCGATGCTATATATAGTATTTTTTTTTCATTTAAAATGAATATATGTAATCGATATTGGTGTGCGTTTGATAATATAATTAATTTAAAGGGTGATTTCAAAATATTTTTTTATATAAAATAAATTATTTTAATATATTTTAAGTATATTTCGATGAATTTTACATTCTTATTGTCATACCTAGCTAATAGTTTTTACCTGTTTTATCAAAAAACAATTAATAAAAAGATTGGGGAGTGAATAACAGGCAAAACAAAAGAGAAGAAAATAAAAAAAATGATAATTGAACATATTGATATTATTTGATTATGATTAAGAATGAAATGAAGAGATTTTAAATTTAATGATAATATTTGCTCGTGATTAAGAAGGAAATGAAGAGATTTTAAGCTTGATATAATGGAAATTTTGAATTTTGAATTATAAAATCAGCAAAAAATTTGGATTCTCTAAAGGAAAAAAATAATAATACGTGATAGGAATTCTTAATTATGGAAAATGAGAAATTAAGTGCGTTGAAATTAAGACTTTCATTAAAGAAAAATAATAAATAATCTTATTCAATTAATTTTTAGTTTATTTTATATATAATAAAATGTAACAATATAAGTAGAGGACAGAAAAGAGAGGAAAACATGGACCCTTTTGGCTAACTGTCCCGTATCAGTAAAAAAAAGAAGAAGAGAGGAATTTTAAGAGATAATTCCAAGAGAAAAATAATAATAAAAAAAGACATGTAAAAGGAAAAAAAAATCTCTTTGCAAAAATAAAAAGAGTCGCCAACATCGATCTTCATTCTCTTCCAAGATTGTTTTTAGTTTGTTGAATCATATTTTATCTCTGATGAGGTAGAGGAGGAGATCACTCATGATCAAGCTCTTAAATAATTAAGCTCGTGAAGCTCTTCTATATAGTCTATTGTATGCAACGAGTACTCTCTTCTTTATTTTAAAATTTCTGTTCTCAACGGAACCATACTACCAGAGCAAGTTCGATAACTTATCGGCATAATGCCACTTGAAAAACCAAAAAAAAAAAAGGTTGATTGAAGATGCTTGGCTCAATCATGTCATATAGTTATTAAACTTAAATGAATAAATGAGTTGGTCTGATAATTTATCAACTCAAAGCTTGTGTCAGGATGAATTTATTTTCAAATTAAAATGAGAGTGAATTTAATCGAATATAGATACTTTGGTTGAACTAAAATAACTTAAATTGTCATGACCAACCCGAAAGATAACTCTTAGACCGCGACTAAAGTTATGTTTGTGAGTGAATATATAGCTAATTCTGAAATCAATATTTTCTATGAAAGAATAATAAATCATAAGAAAAGCGATACAGGTAGAAACTAAAAATAACAATAAATAAAGAAAAAACATAAAAATTTTAATGAGCGAAATGGATTGCAGATACAAACTCCAAATTCATAGATTTTATTTTCTCTAGAATTGTAATCCTTCAATTCCCTCCTTTAGGAGATTTACAAAGTCTTAAATGGACTAGAAACCTTATTTCAACTAGGAAACAAAATAAAAATATAAAATTACTGAGTAAAGAAGCATGAAATCCAAAAATAACAAGAAAAATCATAAAAATTGTTAAAATCAAGGGCCCAAGGCGGGATTTTCAAAACCTAAAGATTCAACAATGAAGTTTTTTTTTAAGGAAAACGACCTCTAAAAACTCTTATAAAAATTTAAGTACAATCCAACGATCGAATTGAAAGTTATGATCTTTTTGAGCTGTTATTATGATATGGCGTGATCAAACTTCTTCTTGAAACTAGACCCATCCCTCTCGTCCATAAACATATTTGCTAGACTATCTATGTAATCTGTTTGATGCAAATCCTTATCTAGTTATGGTAGAATCATATATGTCTGTATAAAATCACCGGTTATCACAAACACAATTACATTAAAAAAGAAAGAAAGAGAGAGAGAGATATCAGTAGACATTAATCTGCTTGCAATGATTGATCTTATTTTATGATATGGAGTGTGAACATGGATGTCCATTTTCATTAAAAACAAAATTACATTTCTTGTTATTAGGATATAATGATGGTTGAAACTAGAAAAGATTAACTGAAAGTGCCATTATAAAATCTATAAAGTTGGAGAGTAAATATTAATTTTATTTTTGAAGGGACTAAATGCATAACTATTGTGAAAAAATAAAACATTTAAATACTAAAATGAATTTTGTTTAAAACTTTGGGGGTGCCAAGCTACCCCAAAGCTTGCCGGAGGCACCGGCCCCTGGATACAATATTACTCTATAAAATTTAATTACCTGATTAGCACAGTCACTCTTGTTAATCAAAACTGCATGCCATCCAAATCATGACATTTGCTTTTATTTATAGCCTGGTTCCAGTGATGATCAATTATTTCTGTTTATGTGTGTGTACATACATAGCAAGTGACTCAATCCCAGCCCAGGATTTCCCTAATTTGTCCACTGGGATTTGCTACGTGCAAATATGGTCTCTTTTAAGAAACATGTCGAGTTGATGAGTAGCAGTGCTGTGATGGAGAAAAAATTTGTCTGCAGATTGCTGCAAGAATATCGGAAACATCCAGACAAGCTTAGGGCCTGGCTTCCGCTTGGTAGCAGGACATTCTGGGCAGTATTTCCCGCTTGGAGGTTATGGGACTAAAATCTGCCAAGGTAGCAATGTATTGGATACCATGTCTTATCCTCAGATTTTTCTGAATTCTTGCCTCAAATTTATTAAACCTGATCCAGATCTTAATCTGGCTTAATGTTCAAGTGATAGATTGAGTGGATTAACCATGAAAATTAAAATAAAGATGTTTTAAAGTTTTTTTTATAAAGTTAAATTGGGTTTTGATCGGCTTAGTCGAATCTAAGTTATTTTTGAAAAAAAACTTGAAATGGGCAAGAGTCGGCCGGCTAAGTTCTGAGTCAGCTTTCTACCCGAGCTAAGTTTAATAATTGTATATATAAAAAAAACAAAAAGAAATGAAAAAATAAAGAAGAAGCTTTTGGACTTGGAATTTGTTTACGGGCAAGTGCTGCTGCACATATTGCTTTCATTTTTGGGGCAATGTTCTTCGTTCCATATCTCTAAAAATCTAGGCGCTTGGCAGCCTAAGATTCCAGAGCAGCTGTGATCAGCTTTAGTCATCTCAACAAAGGCAGAGATGATGTGTTGCCAAAATGTTCCCAAAATATTCACGTACCTTCTTATTAAGCAGACTTCCCTCTTTTCTCTTTTTTGAGATTAACCTTATCAAGCAAAAAGCCTGCTCACATTGGTATTTTTTTTCATTAAACTTTTGCCGCCCCGGCGGGGCATTGATTTGGACTTCTGCTTTCTAAACTACATGTGTAGGGATAATTAATTAAAAGAGCACATTAATGCTTTATGCTACTACAGGGACCTAAATTAGCTTTAGTTGATTTTCAGTTTCAACTAAACTTTAGTTGATTGAAATGATTAAGCATGATTCCTGCTGTCGACATATATATATATATATATATATATATATATAGACACACACACACACAAACACACACAAGTAGTCAAAATAAAGCACTGAAAAATCCTATCATGCAGAAAGGGAAAAAAGGCTTCGACAGATAAAGGAGGGAACAAGCATCAAGTTCCTAGAGCTGGTATTAATTGCATAAATATTTCACATCATAGAAAATCCAAGACTTGACATTAAAAACTTTTCCTGACCATCTCTAAGTTTAAAAAACGCTGAATATTTCCATGGTATCAGGTAAAATTCTCTTAAGTTAGCCTTTTAGAATATACTTTGTTTCGAGCAATTTGTTTTTTCCTATCCCAAGCATAACATATATTACATTAAGCCGCCCAACTTTTACCCATGCACATTTTTAGTGACTCGAGATGAAAAAAGTGGAATCAAAGTTCTTGTCAAACCCACCTTAATTATAATTTATACAGGCATATATGCCCTAATGAGAGCATGTATATATATATATATACACCTCAGACAATACATAGAATAGAGAGATTTCCAATCAAAATCTCCCTTCCTACTATTCTAGTACTTGTCTGTAATTGTTACTTGCATGGCATGGCAAGTTCAGCTAGTAATTATGTGGCACCGACAATATTCCACTACAAGCTAGCTAGGATAAGCCATCGATCATTCTAGGCTGGAATCGAAACCTTTGAAATTAAGAAACTTCCAGCATGTAAAAGGGCAACTTCGAGACTCTTTAGTTACGATGATATTGCCCCCAAACCAATCAACTCATTCTCTGGAATTTAAGTGCTCATCTTGCATTATTTCACTCACTAACATATTAAAGTTTCATTCTTCCAAAATAAAATGTCTTTTTTATTATTTCATTATAGAAAATATTTTCAAATTAAAAAATAAAACATGTTAAGATTGGAAACATGGTGTAGCCTACCTCAACAAAGTTCACCAACGCAGAAGGTTGGACATATATATATATATATTGGTGGGGGGTGGGGGGGGATGGATTTTTGTAGCATGCTCGAGAACACCAGCTGTCAATATAACTTGTGAAAATCACTAAAGTATGGGATGTCCATCCCTTTCATTTTTTATTTGTTTCTTGACTTCTTAAAATATAATAGAAAAGTACATAATATTTTTATAAAAACATTCAAAAAATAAATCCAGCAGTAAATGTATAGAAAAATAACATTTTTTTTATTTTTTCTAATTATTATTAATTCTTTTTAATTGAAACTAATAAAAATATGACATATGTCGCTCCTTGCCTTTAAAAATCAAAATAAAATTAATTTAACCATGAATAAAGGGGCTTTTACTGCCTAACAAAACAAATTATAAAAAGTAATTATCCAAAATAAAACCACAAGATGTCTTTATAAAAAAAAAGCGAGGCCACATGAGCCTCTTCTCTTATCAAGCCATAGCCGCACGGGATTCTGTGGTTCGGGCCAACTGAGACAGAATTACCTCTGTAAAAAAGATCACATGTAAAGCTGAAGCCCAAATAAAACGCATTGGTCTCTTTAGAAATTAGGTTGATTTGTAGAATCCAGCCCAGCTTATTTTTCTCAGGTGTTTTTCCTTTAACTAGCGGTCTCTTAAGAGAAGCCCACAAAATCACCCTAGTGACAGGAGCAGGAGCAGGAGCAGGAGCAGGAGGACCAGGTTCAGGGGGGAGCAAGTAAAAAAAATCAAGGGGGCGAAATTAAAAGAAAGTAAGTCTCCCTAGAAAAAAATAAAAAAGAAAGGAGGAGCTGGGAAAAATTTCCTTGCAGGGCCGGGCCCCTGCCAGCCCCCCCTGCCTCTGCCACTGACCAGGTTAAGTTTTTTTTGAACCGGTCCAGGTTCTGATTATCTAGATCCCGAATCAACACCGGTTCAGTTTTTAAACAACATCTGCATCCACCCATGTTTTTCCGAATTGAATTGATGCCGCCTCTTCCCATCTGCAAGTGAATTGTTAACATGATGTGACAGAAAAAATAATGCTTGTTGAGATGCATAGCAGAAAAGGACATCAAATAGCGAATGTCTCAATAATGGATAATATATTATACATCACCTACCCAGTAAAGAACTCCTGAGTGGTGCCCTAGGACTGATCTGGTCATGCGCAGATCTTTATTTTCTTCTAGTGCCGCACAACGTTTCTCTGGCCAGGAGTTCATTAAATAACGAAGAAAGCTTGTACTAATCTACAAGTGTATTTGCCTCTCAAACAGACAGAATCGTTTGAAAGGCACAGCTGAAAAGAAAAACTAGACAGAAAATTCATATATTTACTGGGAAATGACAGTATAGCATGAAATTCAGAGGGGAGTGTTGTCGGCTTGAAATTTGTTTCACGAGTTAGTTAAGTTTAACATGCGGATTAGATCAATTAATTTGATTTTTATTAATTAAATTACGTTGTTTTATTTTTAAAATAAAAAACCTTTTATTTTTTTAGACAAATTCAAAACGATAGCGATTTGATAAAAAATTAATTTAAAATAAAACTCAATCAAACTCTAAGTTAAATAATTACTAAATTAATCTACTAGATCTAGTGGGGTACTTCTATAATTATTAAAGGCAATCATACATCTAATTCTCCATTTTTCTTGAAAGTGTAAAGGCTACGCAATAATATCTTTTCCGTTGAAACAAATAAAAGTGAGGGTTGATGTCGGCAATTAAATTTGACTTTCATAGTATCTTTGTCCCGTATTGTGGACTTCCCCCATGGAAGTCACCTCCTGGATAAGGGTAATGATTTTTCTGCTTACACAAAAATAAAATAAAAATAAAAATATTCCAAAGGATTCAACGACGACGTCGTATTCTCGGCTCTATCCAAGCTATCAAATGACAGCCATAAATAGATAAAGAAAAAACCCGTACCATTCGTTCCAAGGAAAGAAAGCCAGCCGGAAAGAGCGAGCGAGAGAGTGATGCAATAAATATAATAATGACATTAGAACAAAATAATAATAATAAAAGACATCCTAACTTTCCTGAGTACCTTAACATTTTTCTCATTTTAAATTCTCCAACGAACAATTATTAGTCTTTTACTTTCTCTTTACTAAGTCTGTCTGATTCTGATCTCTACCAGATAACGAATCTTGATGCGCTGCAGAAAATCTCAACCATCGTTGACAAAATCACACACACCTACCAGAGATCCAACTCTCACAGCTTCATTAAACCCACCAAGGATCCGTATCCGTGCAAATTATGGCGCGAAAGTGATTAGTGAAGGAGCTGGAACTGTTCAAAATGGGAGAACTTCTTAGTGATGTTTGAGGGTCAATTTGGAAAGAAATTTGCTTTGTTTCTGCAGAGATTGAGTTGCTTTTGAGGGAGAATTTGAGCTTTGAGATTTTTTTTAATGTGAGCTCTGATGTGGCTTAGCGAATTGTGAAGGAAATTTTTTTTCTTCTTTTTTGGACTAGGAAGATCACATAAGACCAATAAAGGTAAGTCCTTTTTTAAATGTTCCCTTTTTGTAACTTTTGAATTATTCAAGTTTAGACTTTTTTCTCATGATTTTTCTGATAGTGTTATCAGCAAAGTAAAAATTTAATTGCTCAATTGCTTTGGCGTTTCTAGATAGAGAGTTAGAAACCCATCTTTCTTTGCTGGTGCTTTTGCACCCAAATGATAAGAAGTTGATTTTTTTTGGTGCATTGAATGCTTAGCTTTGTAATTGATCTTTACCTGATATTGCGGTTATGCTAAGTGCCCTTATTTTTTTGATGATGACAGCCTCAATACTCACAAGTTGGGTTAAAATATAATGGCCCATTTTTGGCCTTTGAAGGAATCCCTGTAGTTGAGAATGTTTTTAGTGTTTTTTGAGCGACTCTGGTTGAATTGAATGAATGTATTGCAGGGAATGGCAACACCAGTTGAGCCACCAAATGGGGTTAGGAATGAGGGGAAGCATTACTATTCAATGTGGCAAACTTTGTTTGAGATCGATACAAAGTATGTGCCGATCAAGCCTATAGGTCGAGGGGCTTATGGTATTGTGTGCTCTTCTGTGAATAGAGAAACCACCGAGAAAGTTGCGATTAAAAAGATACACAACGCTTTTGAGAACCGTGTTGATGCGCTGAGAACTTTAAGGGAATTGAAGCTTCTTCGGCATCTTCTACATGAGAATGTGATTGGTTTGAAAGATGTGATGATGCCCATACAAAGGAGAAGCTTTAAGGATGTTTATTTGGTTTATGAGCTCATGGATACAGATCTGCATCAAATTATCAAGTCTTCTCAAGCACTTACTAATGAGCACTGCCAATACTTCCTATTTCAGGTATACAAGTACTGTCTAGCAGTGGAACACGTTTTTCTTGTAGTTTAGGTTACAGTTTGAAAAAAAAAAAAAAAAGGCTGATAAATGCTTTACAGTCTATTATTATATGTTTGTGGTATTGCAAATCACTTGATGATTTTTTTCCTAAAAAGCTTGAGTTACCTAGATTTGGGTAAAATTTGCATGCGATTATTTAACAGCTGCAGCAAATGTGGAGTTTTAAGAATTTTCTTTTATGGCCTCTCTCTTCATTATGCCTTGGCTTTGGCCTGTGGAAATTATCTCTGGTCAGGTGTAAGCTTTGTATTTTATAACTGGGAAAGGGTATTAGTATGCTTCAATGCATGTTGTTCTTGGTTTAATATCTATCTGTCAACATCATAATTATCCTGCTTAGGCTATGGTTTAGCTTATGGAAGTAACAATTAACTCAGTGGCTAGATGTATGTTCACCTGTCGCAACTCAGTATAGAGTGTACTGGGTATTTCTTAACATTTCTCGAGTAGATGTTCTAGGTGCTGTGTTTCCTTATTGCCCTTGTGATATTTCACTCAAATGAAGATTTGAATGCTATCCATAGTGCCAGTTTTAATTTTTAAGACATCAATCTTTGAATTTTCTTGGCCGAATACTTTAATCTTGTACAATTGATCGTTATTTTCAGGAGGCTTGCACTTTTAGTGCCTAGGTTCAAACGTTCAGGACCATAGGAGGTCCTACAATATCGTTTCATGTTTCGCATGGTATTGTTATTTTGTTATATTTGGAGAAATCATTATTTTGTCTTGATAACTTTAAGAGGTGACCGCTTGTGTAGTTAGTCCTGTTCCTGCAGTAATGTCTGGCAGTAGAGTCCAAGGAATTTGATTTCATGCTGCAAAAATGTGGAATGTTTAAACATTAGCATTTCACTTTGTGTTTCGCCTTCAAAAGTTTTTTTCTACTTCTGGCTTGAATCACCACGCTTTTGTATTATTAGTTTTTTACTGTTTAAATACCTCCCTATTCTTTAGGCTTTTGATTTTCATTTCACGGTGACATATTTTGTGGGCATTCAAATGGTTTGTTTTCTAGGGTCTTTTAGTCTTTATGATTCTCACTTCTCTATGCAGTTGCTTCGTGGTCTGAAATATCTTCACTCAGCAAATATTCTGCATCGTGACTTAAAGCCTGGGAATCTTCTCATTAATGCGAACTGTGAGCTAAAGATCTGTGATTTTGGGCTGGCACGTACTAGCAATGGCAAGAACCAATTCATGACTGAGTATGTTGTCACTCGATGGTATCGAGCTCCAGAGCTCCTTCTCTGCTGTGATAACTATGGGACATCAATTGATGTCTGGTCTGTAGGATGCATCTTTGCAGAGCTTCTTGGTAGGAAGCCTATCTTTCCTGGCACAGAATGTCTCAATCAGCTTAAACTTATCATCAGCATCCTTGGAAGTCAGAGGGAGGAGGATCTTGAATTTATTGATAACCCGAAGGCAAAGAAATATATCAAGACACTTCCTTATTCTCCTGGGACTCCCCTTTCCCGCCTTTATCCTAATGCACATCCTTTGGCAATTGATCTGCTACAAAAAATGCTTGTTTTTGACCCGTCAAAAAGGATTACTGTTACTGGAGCACTGGAACACCCTTACATGTCTCTGCTATATGATCCCAGCAGCAACCCTCCAGCACAGGTCCCAATTGATCTTGACATAGATGAGGAATTAGGGGAAGAGATGATACGAGAGATGATGTGGAAGGAGATGCTTCATTACCATCCTGAAGCCGTGGCAGTCAATGGCGAGGTGCGCTCCTAATCTTGTCTGTTAATTCTGCAGGCCTAAGAGGGATATTTTGCTTAAACCGAGTTTTTGGTTTGTTGTAGTAGCTCTTTTGTTTATGTTCTGTTTCCCCTGTTTTAATAATCTTGAAGAAGCACGCACAAGCCAGCCCCGCTGCCCTGGCATGATATGACTAATTTTTGTTTTAAGAACGTGCTTATGAGCTTGAGCTCTGAAAGTTAGGTGGCCCATTCAGCTTGTATATAGGTGTGTCTTTGTACGATTCTGGGAAAACTTCATTTGTAAATTTAGTAACTGAAGGTAATTGTGACCTGGTTTCACGAGTGAGTAATCTCACTGCTAGTGCTGGGCAGTGAACTAGTAGTTCTAGCTCGCTTTTTATCCATGTAATAAGCAAACATGTACGAGTAATAACTTGGTGCGTGACAGCACCTCCTAACATCTTTTTCCTCCTGTCTGCATATTTACTTTTTGTACCACTTTTTTTTCTCAGTTATTGGCTGGAATTTTTATCTCTTTAATCGGTGCTCTCCCAGTGGAGGTCTCCTTTTGAGTCCCATTTTTATCAATGAAAGAAACCTCAAAAAAGGGCAAAAGGTGTGCTCGAATTGAAGGCGATGGGCAGGGGGTTCCATGAACCTTGTTTCAGGCCAGCTGGATGATTTAAGGCCCAAGTCTTGAACCTATTATTGGGCTTCTGTTGTTAATCCGGCGGGTGGGAGCCGGACCTTTTCTTCCTCTCCTCTGGATCAAGGCCTCAAAGGTTCGATTTTTCAGGCCTGTTTTTTCGGAGAAGTTAGCCTCTGTATTCCCACTGCGATTCGGCTATTAGGGTCTTTTACGCAGATTCTAGATGGCATAAACACTTGCAATAGAACACCTTAGAAATGTATATCGCTTTAGTCATGTGAATTTTAAGACAGGCTTCAGTCCTACATGTTATTGGGTCATAAATTGAACATGTTGATCCTAATAATCCTGTTTTAGGTTTTTTTTTTAATAAAACAAATCATGTTTTGAACGCCCGGTGAACTTTGAATTGATTTTTTTAAAAAAAATTGGTCCAGTTCAGGAGTAGGACCGGTTGGATACTAGAGGTCAATTTGCCGGCCGGCGAGGTTTATTTACTGTGACTGGATTTTGTGGTTTCAAGGCTTCCAAATCAATGCACATATAAAACCGCCTTTCATTTTAATACCTTTAAATCGGCATCACCAGCACTTTTTTTCACCTGCTTGGCACTAGTTTTGCTAAATGCCAGATTCACCAGCTGGGTACCTTTCAAGCTTCAACCATCCACCAAACGTCTTTCTGAGAGGGGCCATCTTTGTCGACCACTTAAATGAAAACTCATCTCAGACGCTGATGAGATTTGGAGCATGCCATGCCACAGTAAAAAAACGCAATCATTCATCTATTGATCGGTTCACGCGTGCTCCAGGCATCACTAGTTATTTTACTGTGGGTGAGATATTTTTATTATATATATATATATATATATATATATATAAAATAAATATATAGGCTTTTTTAATATATTTTTATAGTTTAAAAAATTTAACTACAAATAAATTTTTATATATATACAAGTAAATAAATAAATCGAGAATTATGTATACAAATAAATAAATAAATAATCATTAACAATACTACAAAATAAATATTGAAAAATCGAGAGACAAATATAGATTAAGATATTTAATCTCAAAAGATGAGATATTTATCCAATTGTGTTGGCTATATTAAAATATATATTTTATTCTAGCATATGATAATAGAATTAGAAACATAAATTACATTGATTGAATAAAATAAAAGGAGAAAAAACATCATGCAATGATGCATATATTAATTAGAAATACTATATGAAAATAGTAATATTTTTATTTTCAAAAATAAAGTTCATCAAAAAAAATTATAGATGAATCATAAAAACTTTTTAAATCTAAATGCATAATTAAAAAAATAATCATAATAATTTTTTTATTTTCAAAAATAAAGTTAATCCAAAAAAAAGATTAAAAAAATTATAGATGAATCATAAAAACTTTTCAAATCTAAATGCATAATTAAAAAAATAATCATAATTTAAACAAAATTCTCCAAAAAAAAAATGAAAGAGAGAATGTATACTAATTTAAATATGAATTAAAAGAATTTAGAGGAAAAAATTATAAATTTAAAAAAAATAAAAAGAGAAGAAGCAAATGCCAGGTTTTGTAGGTCAGGACAGCCCGCCTAGGTCATTACTTTTTTTTTTTTTTGCAACTAGAGCGGATAACTTTTTTGAAGAAAAAAAATTATTTTTTTCATGATTAAGTATTTTTAAAGGTAAAACAACAGCTAACATGAACTTTCCTCGTCAAATGAAATTATTTGACACAAATATCGTCTGTTTCAGTAGTCTAAATCAGTGTTAACAACACTTTTTTTTCTATTGCCAGAATACAGTGACCTATCTCTCTCATTTCTCAATCATGAACTAAAATAATAATAAAAATAAACTTTTATATCAAAATTGAATTAGAAAAATATTGAGGTATATACTGAAATTGTATAATTTGCATGATTTTTAAAATTCAATTACCAAAGTATATCTTTTTGCGAAATTTATAACACGCCACCCTTGTTTGATTTCTTTTTTACTATGGTTTCTTTTTTTTCATTCTCAACTTTTTATAAGAAATTAAAATCAATTAGTCTTCAATTAATTAGAACTACATCGCTGGATTTGAGGGCTAAATTAAAAGAACAAAAACTTTTATACAGTTAATCCACAATAATATATAATAAAATAAAAATGAAACCATGTACAGTACTAAAAAAAAACCCACATAATTTAGAGTTATACTACCATGCTGTTAGCTTTATGTCATATTTAACACGCTATATTTATTCAAATGGTACGTAGAAGTTATAGGTGCCATGTGAGTGTGACCACCTCCAGCACCGAGCCACCGACTCTTGATTGTTATACTCACTGGTCACTCCAGTACCACTTTAAATGCTAGCTGCGGTAGCTTTTAGTTATTGTTTTAGAATACAAGAGGAATAGAGTATTTCTTCCCCCACAGAAATTTATTCAAAAATATTTAAAAAATAAATTTATTTTATATTTATATTTTTTAAATTTAATATATTTCTGTCTTTTATATATTTGTTCCATCTTTTACCGTATATATTATCCAAATGCAACCCATAACATGGTTCTTTAAAATTTTGTCAAGAAATCTTACATACCGTGGGGATTTTCGAACGAATAACAACGGCATCTGTTCCAATCTCATCTCACTTTTTGGTCATTTATTAAGTGTTTGAACGTATATTTATTTATTAGAAAGTTTTCATGTTGCTAATTTTTTTTATTATTATTATTTTGGATGTTCGAGTTAATTTACGTTTATATCGATTAATATTTGAGGTTTTAAAGTTAATGACCATGTAAATCTCTAATGATCCTGAGATTTGTGTCACTCAAACTAGTAATCTCTAATGAATAAATTCATAATTTGATTAGTGGTTAGATTTCTTAGTAAGGTAGTTAGATAGCCATGTAATTTCAAATGGTGAGCTTTTTATAAATCATATTGGAGTTTTCCCTCAAGCTAGTAGATTTGGCAGAAAGAGATAAGCTTCTTGGATCACTGCAAAAAAAATGCATATATATATATATATATATATATATATATATAGTGGGAACGTACGTACGTTCAAGTTTGTGGGATTCTTCGTCAGCTGCCGAAGCCTTTTCTGCTACCGTACATACAAATATATAATTTTACAGTAGACAATCACGCATGATTTGCGAGATAGAGCAGCCAATTTTGGATTACTTTGTTAAAGCTTTCAAGATTTGATTGATAGATTGCCATTACAATGGAAAATGCATGAATCTTGAGTCATCGTTGAATTATTTCCTTCTTGTCTTCCACTGAAACTGTTTAAATGCTTGGAATGTGATTATTCTTGACAATAGTTTAAATTTAAATCTAACTCTCTTTTTTTTTTTAATATATATATATATATATATATATATATATATATATATATATATATATATAAGCACGGGAGAGATACTACAAACTGAAATCAAATCATGATCTTGAATAAAATAACCAAACAGATAGAATTTGAAAAACTTTGTTATCTTTTTTCTTTTTTAGAAATTGTCTTTCAAATTTAAAATACCAACGGAGGTTCCTTCACACCAAAATGGGTACAAAGGGTATTTTTTTCTTCGATAAGTAAATGAAGATGGGGATAGGGTACAAGAGCACTTGTCTTGTAAAAAACCCGAATTCAATTGTGTGTGTGTGTTGTTTTTTATCTTTTATTTTAAATATTTCTTTAATGATTGATATTTTAAAATAAATTTATTGTTGAATTTATATTCTGATTATTTATATTTAAATATGTATAAAAGTTATGGCAAATTTTAATATTTATATATATGTACTTAAAATAGTAATAGTGAACATAAAAAAATGTAATTTTTTTTTATTGATAAAGACTCTTCGAACCCATCGCAAACCTGATGAGCAAATTTTTTTCCTCCCAACCTGATGAACGCAATTAATATGAGGTGGGCATGGCGGAGGAATAGATAGCTAGCATGTTTAAATACGTTTCATAATTGCCATCCCCACCAACTAGGAGCTTTTCTCACTAAAATCTATAATGTACAAACATGAATATTAAGCACACAAACAAGAAAATAAATAAATTTCTATAGCAAAATTATTTTTGATGCTCCAAGCTAGTCTTCAAAGTGAAGGCAAATTTCGCGAGGAATCAATATAGGTGCCGAGGAACCCTAGCTAGTCATAGCTAGGGTGGGCACTACGTGCGTACACCAAACAAAGACAAAACATGGCAGCAGCTCCCATATCTTACTCTGATTTTGTGATGGTCACTTTAACACTGTTCTTCCACGTACAAGCAAGTTCTTGGGGAGGAAACGCTCTGCTTTTGAAGATTTATGATGTGATTTTTTGAAAATTTGAAAGCCGTACGAGGATAAAAGTGGAAACTGATGGGGGCTTTTGCCATGCACGCTAAGGCTAAACTTAAAGCATCAAGAGTGTGTGGGTGTGCAAGATATTAAAATTGACGATAGGAAGGGACAGAAGAGTCTGATCAAGACTTGCACTATGCACAAACACAAATGCCTGGCCTAGCTTTTTAATTTTTATAATTTTGATGAATTTTTTTTAACAATATCAGTTCCGTTTTAGCGTTGGATTTGGAGTAAAATTGGTTCACTGGAGGGGATTAATCTAATCTCCCATATTACAGAAGGTGCTTCAACTCAAATAAAGGAAGTAAAAGGTCAAAAGAAATCGTAAGTTCAAAAGAATTGGGAAAAGTAAAAGCTGATAACACTTGTTTTTCAAGCCCCCTTTTGCAAAAGCTGAAATAAATTGCCACTGGTGTCTGGTGATCTGACCGGCCGGCCCTACCAAACCGACCATCATGGTTACAATTTCATGAGCTCCATCGATCTCCTGCTCCCCAACCGCAGCATTCTTGGAATCAAAATAACTTTGAGGAAAACTAGGAAAAGTAAAGTGTGATAAATCTTACGTACGTAGAATTATGCATGGTATTTGGCGCATTTCACGGGCTGTCTTTTCTTTCTCCTTTAATTTAGACCACGAAATTTGTTGTTAATTTTGAACCATCACCAATTGAATGCAGATGATGTACATTGAATTCAACTCTAGAACCAGCAGCAACAATGAAGAAAAGATAGAGGCTGCTATATGTTATTATGTGAGGGCCATACAGACAAAAAAAAAAAGGAGGAGATAGAAGAAAGATGAGATAAGAATAAGTAGCACTGATGATAATGATAGAGAAAGAACAAAAGTATAATCACCAAAGGATTTTTGTGGGGCTGTTAAATATTCAACTGCCTGTTGATTTTTCATGTTGAAAAATGCTTCCAGAAGTTGGGATGTAACTTGGTGAATGAATGAGCTAGGTATTCAAGGAAATGGGAATATGAATGTTTGGTACGTACCACAAGATTCTAGCCACGTATAATTGTTAAGATGCAGGTGGTCTCCCTCAGAGCTATTGTCATGGGTCATGAGTGGGGCTGCTGTTAATTGGCAAACCCTTTTCTTGTGATGGGAAATTGGAGTTGTTTCCTGAAAATTGAGATTTGACTCTCAATATAGCTCTCCCAGACAAAAAGTTCTCTAAATATGCATTATAGATGGAAAATATACTTTAAAAAAGTTATGGACTCATCTATGCATGTTGAAAATTAAGATAAATGATGGACTCAATTGAGGAATTACGAAAAACAGGGGATTCAAACGAGGAAATTTCTAGTTTGGAGATCAATTGAAAAATAGATTGCTTGGGGATCAGTTTTAGGTTTCCTCTTACTCGAGTTACACATGAGCAAAATAACCAGCAGAAAAGGAATTTCCTCGGTGGAGGCAAAAGCTCTGTCAATCTCCATACTTGATGGAAAGACTAATTAATTAAATGGGATGCCAAGGGCCAACCAAAGTTGACGTATTAAAGTTTTCCTTCGTCTAGCCTTTGTGCTTTTCAGGAGTAAGAAGTACAATTTTGAATTCTTTAACCTTTCCGACACATGTTGAGCACTTGAGTTTGAATCAAGTTTGGATTCTAACCACACACCTTTGAAAGGACTCTCTGCTTCACCATAGCTTTCATTACTTAATAAATTCTGTAATATCAATAACTTGGTCAATCAGCTTAATTAAACTCTCGGTGATATTAATTTCTGCATTAAGAAAAATCACCATTCTCCTTCTAGATTCTAATATCAAAATTAGCTTAATTCATATGCGCAAGGTAGCTAAGCAACTGACTGGGATCTTTCAAGTTTACCAACCCTGATATCACGACCAACAGAAAGAACACTTTTAAAAGGTTTCCTACCCCAGCATAGAGACTTGCCAAAGTAACCTAAGTGCCTTGCCTCCGAACTAACCCATCAAGAATATCCACAAATCTTGCAGTTCTTCTCTGTTGTTCTATCTTTACTTTTCGGACCAAGTTGCCAACAGTGCGACTTTACTTTCAGGCACAAATCTTGCAGTTCTTCTGTGTTGTTCTATCTTAAAGGGGCACATTCCAAATCACCATGAGCAATACCTAGTAAAGCATGCCCCAGACTTTATGCCACTTCAACAATTATTGAGGTGGATCTTGATATTTTCAGTAACCCAATTCGATCCCAATGTCTCTCTCAATTATATATATACAGTGTTTGGACGTTCATAGTGCTATACAGTAAGATCTAAATGTTATGTACGACGTCGTTCTCTAATCCAATTTTTGTTTTACCTGACCCTTCTATAACATGGGGTCTATTCTAGCAGGACGTTTTGATAGGTAGGATGCTATTTCACTTTCCATGATTCCATTGGTAATTAAGCCTGTTTTCCAAAGCCACGATCAAGTTCTGGTGCTTACAAGGGGAGGTCATTATCAAGATAAAAGTGATCCGGCAGGAGTTAAAACGATCCAATATGCAAGTTGTAAGAATAGACATGATACAGGTTACAAAGAAGAATCATAGTTGTTCGAAGGGAGATTTCATAGTCCGGAAATAATTTTATATTTCAGGATAAACTCTCTAACTAATCAATTAATTTTCAATTTATTCTATATTGCTTGGCAAGATTAAAAATCTCAAGCATAGATTTGTATAGACTTAGATTGTACTCTAATGTGGTCCAACTAGATGATATTTATATTTGTTTATTTATTTTGTACTGAACTCTTTTGCAATTTTGGTAATGTGGCTCTAGCTTTCATATTAATACATCATTAAAAACAAATCATAGTAAGATCAGATGAGATTGTCATCATTGATGTCTTTTCTTCCTTTCCTTTTACTTTAGTGATGGCAGCTGCGCATGTTTGTTGCCCGTCTCTTTTCTTATGTTGGAAGCGAAGAAAGAAAAATCTATCTATACAAGTTAAAAGGTTAGGCCCTCACTCCTTACCAAAAGCATGAAAGATGCAAATATTACCCAATAGAACACCCTGTTCTCCCTTTAATCTGCTTATGAAGGACTAGTGAATGCTTTAACTTTATTGAGGTCAGTTCATCACAAACCCACTAAGTTTCCATGTCCCCCTTTATTGCTCCCTCCTTGAACGGTAAGCCATAATCGTGTACAGCATTTTTATCTTACATGTCCTTAAATTCTCTCTTCCACTTTTGTTCTCTCTTACACATGCCCCCCCTTGATTTGGAACTTCGTAATCACATTACATCTCAGTTCCTTCTTCGCCAAAGCCCTACGTTAAGATGTTAAGACCTGAGTCCCAATTAAAAATATCGTACTCAAGAGCTTGAGAGTCGCAGTGGAAGATTTGGGAAATTGGAGGATTCGTATTCTCTCCTCGTGTGATCCAAATCTCATTAGCATCCAGTTGAAGAAAAAAAAATGTTCAATAGAATTGTAGCATGCTTTTTTTATGCGCTAGAGACTTTAGGTTGACAAATCTTGAAAGAGGTTAAGGTTTGGTATGGAGTTAGGCCTACTATATACCAACGACAGGATCACATTTAAGCTCAAATTGACAAAAGGCCCCATTCAAAATAGAGGGCACACTTTAGAGTTTAGACAAGACCTATATCCCCAATCCTAATTAAATAATAATCATAATTTAGCCACTGGATCAGAATTATAACCTGGGTACTTTAGACAGGACGAAGAGCCCCAATGAAAATCTTGCAATAATTGCTTTGTCTGCTAGGCAGATATACAGATTAAGCACCAGTGATGATACGAAGTCTTGCAATAATTAATTTACAACCAACCAGTTCCTTTTAGAAGTCATATTTCATGAGAGGATGAAGAAGTACAAGTGTTTGACTAATAACTCATCGATCATTCGCCAATGCCATTTATGTGCCGTTCTATGCTGGCTTGGGTGTCGGACGCTACCTTAATTTGGGGTTACAACATAACTCTTTAGGTTATGATCTTGTCAAGTGGCTTGAGCAGCAGCCTGAATGGATAAGCATGAGGGGATCAAGAGACCTTTTCTTTGTTTCGGGTAGGATTGCTTGGGATTTTCGAAGACAAAGTACTGATTGTGACTCTGATTGGGGTAGCAAAGCTTATGACCTTGCCTGAATCTATGAACCTGACAGCGTTGTCAACTGAAACAACCTCACGGAGCAATGAATTTGCAATACCATATCCCACATATTTCCAACCTTCAAGTGACAATGAGGTATTCCAGTGGCAGAACAGAATGCAGAGCCATAACAGGCGCTCCTTGTTTGCTTTCGCAGGTGCCCCGAGACCTAGTGCGAATGGTTCTACACGAAAGGAGATTATTCCAGTGAGTGGGGCCAGTCAAAGGGAACAATCAAGATCATCGTACTAGTCAATAAAAGAATAATATCGGTGCCCAAGTATGATGGAAAGATATGGAAATTGACGTAACCCTACTAAATAATATCATTTATTTGATTAAATTAAAGTCTAAATATAAGATAGTGTTTGTTTATTTTTTTGAGATAGAAAAGAGGAGATAGTTAAGAAAAGAATATGTTAAAAATAAATTTATATATTTCTCATTTCTATCATGATAAATTGAAAACCTAAGAACTAAAAGAGGAAGAATTACACCCTAATTTTCTCGATGGAAATACATGAGGGGTTAAGGGTGGAAGAAATTTCAATTTCCAATCGAGGAACTTAGCAACGCAGAGATATCTATTCCTATTCTTCACGGTTCAGTTTTATGGACTACGCGCCCCGGCGATTTTTCTTGTGTGGACCGAATTGCATCTCATTTTTACGACATCTTCTGTTTTGATTTTTTTTTTTTTTTGAGTTGGATCAAAAACATTCTTCACTTTGAAAATAAGGTGCCCAAAATCAAATCTATTGCAGGAAAAATTGTATTTCATTTGTACAAATTGGGATATTAATCTAGTTTGATGCCATATAATAACACTTGTGGTTGGTCTTGATCAAAATCACCTGTGTACTATCTTCTAGCTCTCACAAGACGTCGAATGAAAACATGCCTTAATTATGAGTTGGCTTTGTCTTTTGATTGGGGATACAGTATATGGATTGTTGTGACCTGGGACGTGTTTTTTTAGTAGTGATCACGTAATCGGCAACGTCTCACCATAGATCTCTTTGGATGCTTCGTGAAGCAAGTAACGAATCATTTTTAAGCGTTCGTTTCAATTCATTGCAAGAAAGTTTATATATATATATATATATATACCTGAAATCCAGTGTACGTAGAAGATCTACAGAAACCTATATGACAAGGAATATATTTCTATGAAATTGGTTTAAAAAAATAGCTATATATTCGATTTTTCTTTTCTTAGAATAAGATTTGAATAATATTACGAAGAGGGTAATTCTCCATCATGTAATCAAAGATTTGCGTAACTTTCAAATGGATATGAATATCCACGTGGTAGGGTCACAGTAGTGTTGCATATTAGACCCATGAACTAGCCGAAATTTTGACAGTAGTGTTGTCAAATCTACAACATGGATAATGCTAATAAATCCCATTCAACTCATCAAAAATCTTATCAAATTGATATGCTAGAACGATGTGGTCTCTAAAATTATTAAATAAATTTAATCCAGTACATCATTCAAAAAATCAATGAATAATAGCATGACATTTACTTAAAAGGTGAGTAGATTCTATATGATGATGTACAAAATCCATTCGTCTATCACCCTTTTGTCCCCATTTTATGGCATTTTGTAACTTTTCAAACGTAAAATTTTACAATTTTATCGATGTTGATATGTGATTAAGAGTTTATTTGTAATTTATTTTTTAATATTTTTACTGATAAAATATATTTATCGGCTTTTCATTCATCGATAATACCACTGTCCGTTGCTATATTGGTGGTAATATAAAAAAATATTTACCGATAAATTTCTGGTAGTGTAAATTTAACTACCAATTTATGGGTATTTTGACCTAATCTATATATATATATATATATATATATATAGCTGAGTTTTTAAAATAAGTTTATCTAACAATTTACGGGTATCGTGATGATTGATGCTCTTAGATTAATTTATTTATTTATATTACTTCTTATTGGGGATTGTTTTACGTTTTACGT
>Ga0325410_1002214_pt1 | contig 21705 bp, 11 predicted proteins | sample PopdelMetagenome_16_FD_206182 | JGI IMG/M metagenome (GOLD analysis project Ga0325410, IMG submission 206182) | Populus deltoides microbial communities from Bellville, Georgia, United States - Xylem-PdIQD-R3 | ecosystem: Host-associated > Plants > Phyllosphere > Stem > Wood/Secondary xylem...
CACTTTCCTTAGGCATTTGTCTCTCATTTTCCACTCAAGATTCCAATCACCTTTGTTTCCTGGTTATAGCCAACCAGACGACGAGAGAGAATAATAATAACAAATTGCTCTGTTATACAATTGCGTCAAACAGGCCAACTTGTTGAAATTCTCACAGTTGTTTTTGTGTAGCCCCATTATAGTGAATTTGCCCACCTAACTCCAGGCAAGTGTACTGCATCCAGTGGACAGGCTCCATCACTCCGTCAAAATGGTGTGCAAATAATTAAAAGGGTTGCTGCTGCTCTGAGTTCACGTGATGGGGATAGATCGTATAGGCTTAATCTCTCTTGGTTTTAGCGCCAATGGACGGTCACATCAATCCTCATGAACCCTCCTTATGGACGGTCACTCAACTTTTCCTGTTACTCTTCTAGACAAAGGACATATATTTGAACAGTTCTAGAGATGTCCTCTCTGTACAAAAGATAACATCATTAATACTATAGATCACGGACACTTGTCTTTATAAACGACCTCATGGGTGCTTCTGTCTATTGCTTCAAACCCTATTCGTCTATGCTCTGCCAAGAGAGCCTTACTCCAATCTACCCCTTCCTCTCTACCTGTTTCCACATTGTTTTTGTCGAAATTAAAAGAGATAGTTCTCTTACATATTTTCTTGTAAGGAATTATTGTCTTTCTTCTTTGGGAAAATTCCTACACATCCTTGTGTCGTTTAGTTTAGGGCATCGTGAGGCTACATATCATTGGGGCTGATTTCTTTTCCCCTTTCTTTTTGTCTGGTGCTCCTTCGCTTCACTCTTGGAAATGATCGATTATTTCTTGGAGGGCCTTTTTATGTCATTTGTTATGGTACTTTTCATCCTAGGTCTTGCATGAGGGAATGGGGTTTATGTGGTGCAGCCAAGGATGACTTGCCGGTATAATGATCAATAGCTATAGCTATGGTATTTTTCATTCTAGGTTTGTGTGTGTGTGTGTATATATATATATATATATAGCCAGTTAAATATTGCTATAAATCTCAGCACATTTATGTTTTATATGTCTGCACACAGACACACACATCATTGAATGTTGATGTTCCACCTCCTATGATAAGTAGTCAATCGGCAAGTCATCTCTGGCTACTCAACTCCCTCCTTTTCTCGTGCCAGATCTTTATGATGATAACGCAAGACTACGTATACTGGATACTGGTGGGGTGAATGCATGGTTGTTTAATGAATGGATTTTGGCTTTCGGCTCTGACAAGGAATGTTAAAAAATAATTAATCTATCAAGTGAGCTCCCAGAAATCATTTTATATTATTATTATCTAATATTTTTTTCTTCCAGCACACACACATCCGCTCAGCTGCACAGACAAACACACCAGCACACAGCACACTGTTTTTTTCTTTCAAGTTGATGTCATTTTCTCTTTTACTTCTCTCTTTGCAAACTTCGCAGATGAAGCCATTCAGCATGTTATCCTTCAAGGTGCTTAATTTATTGTTTGTATGCTAGCGTGTGTATTTTTATGTGAAGGTCTATCAACTGTAACTACACTTCAAAATATATGTTATACGTTGATTGAAGAACAAGATCAACTAGAATCACTGGTGCAGTCCAAGTAATTACAGACCTCATGAACTGTTACAAGTTCTTGATTATCTCATGGGTACTCAAGTATCAAGTAGTCAAGCCATACTTACCATATAGCAGCAAGACTGTATACTATCGCAGTTTGCTTGCAGGCGTCCTTAGCGGTTGGGAAGCTGGAAACAATTGTCCTTTGGAGAAGTATTTATCCAAGTTCATTAAATTGATGTTATGCTTCCTACTGTTCCGAGTAGGTGTGAAAAAAATATTGTACTCTACAAAAAAAGAAAAACAAGATATTACCCTTCTTGCTCAACAAACAAAAAGAAGAAAGCAGCACAAAATGATTTTTTTATTATTTACGTACATGTTCGGACAATGCATTTTCAACTCCATTTACAGGAATAATTGAAAATGAATGCTTTTTTTTTTTTTTTAATTTGTTTAATTCCTTTGTTCCTAGTTCTTTTCTGTCTTTTTTTTTTAATCAACTTTGAGCATGAAGCATTTCAATGATATAAATTTATTTTCCTTTTGATAAAAACTAATCTTTTGGCTCGCATTCTGTTACAAGAGAATCAAAGTTTTCTTTCATCGTAGAAAAATGAGTGGGTTTGGTTGTATTTTTGTTAATATTGTCCGTATTTTTGGGTTTTTGCACAAAACAATATTGCTGATACGTGTGTTGTGTGTGTTAATTTTTTTTAATTCAGTCTCTCATTTTTTATTTACAGTTATTTTATTTACATTGATTATTTATAATTGAATTTTTATTTTTGATTTCATCTCTAATCATTTAATTTTTTAATTTGTTTTTAAATTTGATACTCATTTTTTTTAATTTTTATTTGTTTTGTTTTTTTTTATTTATTTTCTTGATTGATTTTTTATCCAATTCCACCTTTATGTATTTATTTTCATTTAATTTTATATCAAATTTGGTTTTAATTCTTTTAATTGCTATTTTTTAATAGATTTGTTTTTTTTACAATTCCATCCCTAAACAATTAATTTCATTTTATTTTTTCAAAATATTTAATTTCATTTAATTTTTATATTAAATTAAATCCTATATTTGTTCCTTATTAATTGATTTTGCTTTTCAATTTAATCTCTTAATGTTTGTTTGATTAAAAATCATGTTTTTTTTTTAGGGTTTGCCTTTACTGGGTTCACCCCAGTTTCATAACCTGGGTAATAGATATGATTAGCCTGGGTCGACTTCTGTTTTTCTTTTCAAGTATTTTTTTATATTATTTTTGCTTTCCTATTTTTATGGTCATCTTAATTTTATATCTTAAGTCATGTGTTTGATTTGTTAACTCGAGTTGGTTGTCAAGTTCGCTCGAGGCTTTTATTGTTATTTTTTTTTGCTTTGATAATTTTTTTAAATTTATATTTTTAAATTAGCTTATAATAAACTTTTTTTTTTAAATTCAGACTTGCTTGGTTTTTACCGATGTTTTCAATTTCACTATTTATGATTTTTTTATTCTTTAAAATTTAATCCTTATTTTTTTAATTGATATTTATTTTATTAAATTGCATCCTCGAGTTTTTTCTATCAAATTTTATTCTCATTATTTTTGTTGCTTTTATAGGTTTTTTTATTAATACTTTTCTACTAATCTTATCATTTAAAATTAAATTGGTTGAGAATTATGCTTTTTGATTGAATCTGGGTAAAACATTTCATAAAATTTGACTTTTAAAGATTAGACTAGGTTTAAAAGATTTGCCTAGTTTTTTTTTTCTCTTTTTCTAAATTGATGTTGTCTTATTTTTTTAATCTTTTTTTTTAACTTTTGTTTTGTTATTGTTTTTTATTTAATTCTATTGGGTTAGCCCTCAATAATGTTTTTTTTTAATTTTACCCCTATTATTTTTTTTATTCTATAAATAATCTATCATATTATAAATGATTTTCAATTTTACCCCTGTGATTTTTTAATCTTTCAAGTTTGGTCCTAATTTTTTTAATTGAAATTTTTTTGTTTAAAATAATTTTTTTACATTTCATCCTCATTAGGTTTTCTCTGGTCAGGTTTTAGCCTCATTCCTTTTTTTTTGTTGCTTCTTTTCTTTTGCAATTTTTTTTATTAATAGTTTTTTCAAAATTTCCATCATTCAAAATTAAATTGGATGATATTTAAATTTCTCGATTGAACTTGGATCTATGATTTAACAAGTTGCAAGTTTTTTTAGATTAGACTAGGTTTAGAAGGTTCGCTTGGTTCGACCTTTATTTTATGCTGATGTTTTTTTTTTAAGTTTGACTTTTTTTTATGGTTTTCCTTCAGTTAGGTTAGTATTGAGTTGTTTGATGATCTAAATAGGCTCGGATGTGGTTTTTTTTGTTAATTTATTTATTATTATTATTTTTTTAAAATATTTAAATTGTCAATTTAATCAATGACATGAGACTTGAATTTTTTTTAACCTATAACTATTTTTATATTAAAAAAATTATTCAGTTCATGGTAATGCACGAACAATATGTCTAGTATATACTATAATTATGTTGTGACACACCATGTGTATCACATAATCCAAACTTGGTTTCCTCCTTTTGTCACTATAATATTATTAGAAAATATAAATTAAAAGAACAAAAAAAGAAAAGCAATAGGAGAAAATGCAATGCTGCTATTTTTGTTATTGTAACTCCAAGTCTCCAATATTAAATTATATGAATTCTTACTATGAATGAAAATCCAACTAATATGTCAAAGTTGTTTTGAAAATTGAAAGAAATATCTTGGTACACACAAAAAAAGTTCTTGTTATTAAAACAAAATTGTGCATTGAATCAAACTCTAAGAATTGAAAAGATAGAGTTCACATAAAAAAAATTGATGGAGGAATAGAAAAGATAGAAAAGATAAAGAGCTCACATAAAAAAACATAAAAGGAAAGATAATTTGCTAAATGTATTCCATATTAGGATGCTTCTGATTCAATCTTTTTTTATGCAACAGTTAAACACTACGAGTTCTAAAGGATTGACAATGATTGACTATGGAAAATTTGAGGATGATAGTAGAGTTGATAAAATTGTATGATGATTGGAATATTAATTATAGAAATTTAGGTATAAGTGTTGAGTTAGTGGTTGAATAAATTTTTAGAATAAAGTATGATTTAATTAATGTAGTTAAACAATGATACATTGTATATTGATTAGAATACCAAGTTTAATGTTCAACCACAACTTATATACAATTACAGTGTGTTAATGCTCGTTTATATAAGGATACCATAAAATTCAAGTTCGTTTGAAATCTCAAAATTGACTGGTATTTACGCATGTATCAATTCATATATTATACAAGACATCGTCATCCTGATTTAAAATTTGTTGTAGTAGTAGTTTTGATAGTTGTGACAACTGACATCAAGGTAAACATTATTTCCATTTGAGCATCAATAAGTATATAATATAGGTTTATTGTCTAATATTACAATGTATGACAGGTAAATTAGAAGGTGCTTGAACGACTCTTCTATTCACACGAGGAGTCCTTTGAAATGCTGTTTGATTATTGTTGGCTCTTTAAAAATTAAATCCCAACAATTACACATCAAGATCATAATGGATGTTTTGATAATAAACAACAATAATTGAGAGAGTTTTCTAGGCATTTAGAGCTACAATTAAGTTTTGAGGTTTTCAATAGGTCAAATAAATTTTATTAAAAACTTAATTGGTGAAAAATTAAATTTGAAAGCCTAATTCAGGCTTAATTTAGAAGATTGAAATTTTGAAGGATTAAATTTAATTTTTTCAAACTCAATCGGATGAAGTCAGGAGCGAAATTGCAAGAAAATAAAAATTTGAGGGGTTAATGAAAGGTCATATTGAAGAAATTCAAGACCAATGACCTCTTCGCCAAAAGCGTTTATATTTAGGAACCAAATTCAGCTAACAATAGGGAAAGAATTAGCTATTATGTTTAATAGTACTCAAGTTTATTCTACTAACAAGAGTAGTACTAGCTACATCAGCACAACTTTTATGATCTATAAACAAACTATATGCCTTATTTTGTATTTGGCAACGCATATGGAAATTATTCTCCTTCTAGCTGGAAGTTCCACCCTGGCCAAAACTAAGATTTTTTTGATTTTGATTTTGGACATCCTATAAACCTGATTCCTATTGGGTCCATTAGTTGCTTCAACCTCTAACCACAACTTAGAATCGTAAGGAGGATGGGTGGAAGTGTTTTCTTCAAGTTTTTCAACTATTGTGGCATTATATGTTTACAAAAAAAAAAAACAAGTCAATTATAATTAGAAGAATTAAAAAAATTACAATAATAACAAAATAACTTACAACGAACACTTCTATTTTGTTGTTTACAAACTTCTTCACCCTTCCCTCTATCTCATTTCCTTATATTAGTTTCCTCTTATAAATTCATTAGAGTAGGCTTGCACCCAAGCTATTTTTCATGTAAAATAAATAAGTTCTAAGAAAGTCTAACAAATAAATAGTAAATTAAAAACTAATGATTTAAAAAAAAACAATTATCATGAGCTTTGCTTGGTTGACAAATGAAAGCATTCCACTAGTATGCTTGCTCATCGAACAATGTATTTATTTGTTTTGGTTCTGCAACCTAGATCATGAGCACGTTTTAAAGTCTTTCGTTGCCACAAATTCTTGAAATTTCACCTAATTATCCTCTATGACGTGACTTGGCTATACTTTTTCCATACCGCGACATCATCAAAGTTGGCTTTGTCTTTTGCATATTTGTGGGCATTACACTATAAGTCACATAGCCTAGTATAAATAATTTTAAATATAAGATTTGTTAATTGCTTTATACTTACCTAATTACAATTAATATAATCATCGATGTTACGAAATCTACCTTCTATATTTATTTTGACCATACCATGGTAAGAATCTATTATAATTTCTCTATCAGTATTATACAAATAGCATTTGAATAAAATCAATGTATCTTACTCATTATGATATCTCAATTCAATGATCTCTAGTAATTTGACATAATAATCAACTTCAAACTCATTGGAAGTTGAACCCATTATACGAACCCCACCATTATGTATTTCTACCCTCACCATACTTTTCAGTAAGAAAAAACATATTGATTGATGAAAAAACCCATAGTAACACTGGGCTTTTTTTTTCATGACTCAAAGATAAGAGTTTCAATCTACTAACATTGCCTTCTATGTTGAAAACTTGGTTAAAGTTAATTAACAATTATTAACGGGCCCAAAAAACCCATAAGTAAATGTATTCTTAGGAGTTATGAATTATTAAATACTTACATGTGTTTTAAATCATATGGTAAATTGTTTATCTTATAATTTGAAAATTTAATTTTTTGTAGCTTTTGGATTTTGGGATAACAATAATTGATAATGTTGTTTATAATAAATTTAATGAATGGAGTCTATATGAGAATATAAACAAAAATGGTTTAAAACTATATAATTATAAAATTGACTTATCGAACAAAAGGTCTCAATTCATCGTAGTTTAATAACATATAATTATGTGTTTGTTTAAGTTTAATGTTTGTTAAATATCTACTCCTCATTTTATTCTTTGATAACGATCATCGAAGATGGAAAAATATTGATAAATTCTCACTTGAAAGTAGTTCACCACCACCATCATATCTTAGAACATGGTTGATTCTTATTCTCAAGTGAGACTCAAAATAACATGAGGTAAATATTAAAATTTGTTTAACAATATAAAAATTATATATCAAAGCGTTAACATGCGCTTTTTTTAATATTTTTTTAAGGATGAGTAGGTATTTGCATACAAGTAATTAAAGATGAATAACTAAATGTTTACAAAACGACAATGAATAATTGTTTATAATACATGTAATCCTTAACCTCTCAGATTTATACATCCATCTATACTATATAGGCTATCCATTTATAATAAATAACCCTCTTGATCAAGTGAGATAGAAAATTTCTAATAGATAATTGAGTCACAACGAGCCAAAAGAGCCATAAAAGGTAAGGTTGTGCAAAAATTACAAACACCCTGAAAAAAGGACTTCTATATGTTAACTCGAGTGATTTAAAAGTCAAGTGGTCAAGTGAACTCACATTAGATAGCAACCCTTATTAATTAAGTGAAAGAGTTAACAAATAAGGAGGGGCCTATATTTCAAGTCTGGTAAAGATGCACGCATGGTATCTAACCGTAAATAATTATACAATGTTTTTGTAAACCTTTTTATAGGAAAAATACCTAGTGGAGTCCATATGACTCTAATGAATTCAAGACATTAAAGATCTAAAAAGGATTTTGCCAATTAAGCGTGATATAAAAAAGGTCTAGCTTCAAAAGCATGGATACCTTAAGATCAAGAATCAGGTTGTAGACCACCTTTTTCTGAAAAATCAAATTTCATAGCTCTTACAATAACTTTCATTTCGAAAACCTTTTATGTTGAAAAACCTTTAAATTTCTCACAAAATAAATAGGTCACCTAAAGAATAAAACCATTTTAAAAAATCTTTAATTTTTTCACAAGCAGGTAAATCACCTAAAGAATGAGATAAATCATTTTGAAGAATCTTTGAGCTTTTTACAAGGTATGTAGGTCACTTAAAGAATGAGACACAAAACAAGTAAGTAACTTGGAAAATGAGACAATTTTGACAAACATTTAAAAATTGTCAAGCAAGTAGATCATCTAGAGAATATGATCATTTAACAAAACAAGTATGTAACCTAGAGAATGAGACCATTTTGACAAACATTTGAAAATTGTAAGCAAGTAGGTCATCTAGAGGATAAGATCATTTGAAAAATCTTTGAATTTTTCACAAAGTAGATAGGTTAAATATTTGAAAATTGTTAAATAGATAGGTAATTAGATAATAAGTTAACCACCTCCCAATTTGGTAAATTTAAAATTTTCTAATGGAGTTACCGATTAACTTGAATGTTTTTTAAAAGCATTTAAAAAATATCATTTATTGTTTATAAGTTAACTATATAAAGTTTTTTTTATAAGACTTTATATTGTATGCGCTATAAAAAGCTATTATAATCAAAATTTGACCCTATTTATGAAGAAGCATTCATAACCGAAATCTAATCCTATTTGCTTTCAAATTTTAAAAGGGGTTTTGAATTAGCCATTAAAATATCATGAGCTAGATTAAAGGTGATATTTATCAATTTGTAGAAATTAGATATTATAATATATGTTTTTTTTTTTCTAATATTCAGTTGAAACAAACTATAAAAATAAATTTAGCTAATCCTTTTCAAATTTTGATTTTAGATTAAAAAAAAGAGAGATAAATTTGTTTTTGCAAGGAATTTGAATTCTCTATACTTTAAGACTTTTATATTATAAATACAAATTCTAGTATATAAAAAAGTACTTCACATATACATATACAGAGAAAAAAATCAAAACCCAAAACCACCAATCCATCTCTCTTATTTTTTTTATAGCAACTGTCCTCCTCGCACTGTCGGCCACCACCAACCAAAATTGTTTTTTCTTAGTAGCCACCACCAGTGTCGTCGTCCACTAGTAGCCATTAACATCAACAACCACAAGTCGACATCCAGTGCACAAAAAACCACCTTAAAGCTTCGACTACCAACCTCTCCTCACAGCAAAGCATCGACCGACAGCCTCTCTTCGCAACAGCCACATCCATTGTTGTCAGGTCTTCCTCTCTCCAGTAACCGTCTTTTATAAAAAAAAACCGACCAGCCTCCTCTCGCTTTCACATGACCAAAGAACCTGAATCATTCAGCCCACAAACAGCAACCCAACACAAACCCAAACCTTTCTCTCACCAAAACCTCCCAATGACGACCATAAAAGCTTGTTCTTAGAAAAACAAACTTCCAGTAAGCAGTAGCTAGCTATGAGTGTAGCAGTCCCAGGTCAAGTTTCTCAACCTAATCCTTTAGCATTCTCATGTTTTCTTCCATTGGCGTGGTTGTAGTTGAGGCTATGTGTTAGGTTCAAGAACATGACTTTTCTAAGTTGTGAATATATGAAAAAGATCAAAATAGAAAAGTTGCAGATTGGTGTCTTTTAAAGGAGATGAAAACGTGTTGCCTTCCAAAAAAAAAAACTCACGTGATAACTCATCGGAGTGTGTTCTTTTATTCTTTTTGGTTAACTGTGTGCCATGACCTATATTTTTGCGTGGCTTTGTTTACAATCATGTGACCCTTTTCATTTAATTTAGGAAGATGTTTGGTGATGCATCAAAAGCAAAGGGGGCAAAGATTGCTGTTTGTTCTTTACACACCCACCATTAGGGTGTATTTGAAAAGTGGGTGTCAACTGTGTTTTTTAAAATTTTATTTTATTTTGTTTAAAATAAATTTTTTTTTATGTTTTTGTATGATTTTGATGTGTTAATATCAAAATTTTTTTTTTAAAAATATAAAAAACATCTTTTAATATAAATCCATCTTTAAAAAATATAAAAAACATCTTTAATTTGATATTATACAAATTATACAGGTTTCCTTATGGTCTAGTTGTGTTAGCAGATTTTAATTTTGTCTTAGGATTAAATTTGAGTTTTCTTGCAAGTTTTTTTCCCACGTGTCAAGAACATCTTTTTTACATAGTAGCATGATTGCATTTAATTCTAACCTTATGAGTGGGTTTGATCTGAATAATAATATATTAGTTGTTAGAAACAGAGTAACAAAGATGAACAAAACTCTATAAATAGAAGTTTGTAGAAAAATAACAACCAACTAAAACCTATATAACAAACACTCATCACCTAATCAATTAGACCATTCCAAAATACCATAGAACCTATGAATATATCATTTCTAGCATATGAGAAATTACCATGCATGGCCTTAACCAAAGAACTAGACGATGAAGAATGAACTAAAACATTACATTTTAAGCTATGTTTATTTCTTTAAAATCACTTTATGGAAAATCATTTTCCAAACTTTCCTGTGTTTGTTTGTCATTAGAAAAGTTAGTCAACGGAAAATACTTTTCAGTCAAAGGAAAATTTGACTTGGTTTCCAGAAAAGTGTTCTCCTGAAAAATTCAGGCGGAAAACACTTTTTGAAAGTTGTGAAAAATTTAGAAATATCATATTATTTGCTGATTATATCAAATTTACTCAAACTTTTGATTGCTATATATATATATATTTTGTTTTAAATATTTATTTTTCAATTTCATCTCTTAAAATTTAATTTTTATATTAACTTTGGTCTTCATTTTTATAATTGTTATTTGCTTTTTCCTTATTATTTTTTTTATTGAAATTTTTTATGTATCAAATTTGATCCCCATTCTTTTGATTGTTACTTATTTTATTTGAAATAATTTATGAAATGTTAATTATTATTATTTTAATTTTTTCATCTTTCATTTTTTTTATTTTTTAGATTTGATCTCTATTAATCTGATTATTATTTATTTTATTTGAGATAATTTATGAAATTATATTTTTTTTCAATTTCATTCTCATTCAACTTTTAATTTGTAAGATTTGTTTCTCATTATTTTAATAAACTTGAGAAAAATAAAACATTAATAAGTTATTTTTCAGCTTATTTTTCATGACATAACCAAACACTAGAAAGTGTTTTCCAACTTATTTTTCATTACACTACCAAACATCAGAAAATAATTTATTTTTCCAGAATTCACTTTCCAAAAGGAAACTACCTTCCAGCAAACAAACGGGGCCTTAACCTTACATCTTATTCTAAAAAAGCAACTTGTTCCTTGTATTAGCTGTGATTGGAAACGCGGTTGTACCCGTGTTTTTAAAAAAATAATTTTTTTGCTAAAAATTAAGTTTTTTTGTATGTTTTGGATCGTTTTGATACGCTCATTTCAAAAATAATTTTTAAAAAATAAAAAAAATAATTTTGATGTATTTCAGCACAAAAAGTATTTTGAAGAGCAACCGCAGCCACAATGCCCGAAACAGACCTATTAGGTCCATAAAATTTCATATAATAGCATTGTAAATGCTCTTTGCTAGAACTTCCCTTTAACCATTATGCTCCACTACAAAACTACTTAATTTATGGTTTTTGGCTCACACCAGATAATACAACAAAAAACATTGCTAAATCTTCCAGGATTCAAAGCAATGTAGAAAAAGGTGACTAACATGTTTAGTTTTTTCTTTGCAAAAAGGTCCCAAATTGCTTGGCTCAAAGTCATTAAAATTTGTTATGGTAAAAAAGTTCTTGGAGAAACAGCCATATGAATATTTCAACCCTTGGTTGTGCCAGTCATTTTCATAGTAGTGATGTGAATGAGAATGCACATGGAAATTCTATTTTGTCAATTATATTTCTACAAGTCTTGAAGCTGATGCTCTCTTAAACAGAACTGAAGAGCTTTCCACAGCTATATCAAGCAAAAATGGTGAGAGAGGATAACCTTGATGCAACCCTCGCTAAGCATTCATGTATTAGGGAGATTCACTTTCTGCCAAGGCTCATTTATATATTACATTACTCCTAAATACTCCTATATAACAAAGTAAAAAACCTTATAGAAATCCATTTTTATTATAAATTCATGTTGTCTGCTTTTCATAACACTGTGGACCACTTTATTAGCCATTATAAAACCATCTAAAATCTTCCTACCCAGTGGCGGGGGGGTGGGGGGGTGGGGTGGGCTGGCACCTGCCTCCGGTAGGATATAAAAGTTACTTTCAATATGGTAGAGAGTGGTTTACCAATAATTTTGTACAATCCATGCAATAAAAGTTACTCATGAAATTTTGTTAGTTGCTTAGATTTTGGGACTAATGCCACATAAGAAATGTTAATTCCTCTTGGTTATTTCCCAAGTCTGAAAAACTCAAACACCATGTCAAAGATATCATTCCCAATTAAATACCAGGCTTTATTATAAAAGTAAAAGCGAAGTAATCTGGCCTTGGAGCCTTCGATCCATCCACATCGTTTGCCTGACCTCTTCCATTGTTGTATCTTGTTCTAGTTGTTTAACTTGCGTGGGAGAAAGTCTACTGAAACCATCTGACCCCATTCTAGCCTTTTCAGTAACGTCTTCTGTAAATAGACTTGAAAAGTATGAAACTGTTGCCTCATTAATGCCTTTTGGAGAAGTTTGTGTCATGTTATTATGGTCGATTCGTGTAATTATTTTTCTGCTCTTTCTAATATTTACTGCCAGTGGAAGAATTTGGTATTTTTATCCCATAGCTTGCACTAGTTCTGTCTTAACTTTTGCCTCCAAATTGCTTCGATTCATTTACTGACTTCCCATTGCTGTGAGTTGAGTTTTTATAGTTTAGTAATCTCATCTTGTGTTAGTTATCTATCTTCTCCTTCCTTTTCCATTCTCTAAATATTACTCTGTATCTGTATCAACTTCGCATCCTGATTACTGAAGTCTCTGCTATTCCATATTCTGGATTTTATAGCCAGATATGCAAGCTTACGAACCAGACTAAACCTGCCAATGTACTTGAAGCAACACTCCTACCAAGAAGCCTCAAGTCTTTTTCATAAACATGGGCTGAGAAACCCAACAACTTATAAATCAGAATGGTTTCCGGCCGTAGTTTTGACTCTGCATCCCTAGGACCATTTGACAACGATCAGACAGCCCTCTTGGATACCGGTGAAAAGCGGTCCTGAAAACTTCAAATGACAGCCTCGTGTTGCAAAAGGCTCTATCAATATGTCTCATCAATTTACCATGAAATCTTGTATAGCGATGGCCATTTAGGGGATACTCCAATATAGATTACAAGCAAAATGAATCTCCTGAGATCCTTATAGCCAATTTCATTCAAATACCTACTGTTTCTTTCATGATGATGCAATGTTTCATTAAAATCCTCATTAATTAAAAAAAAAAAAAAATGGGGTCCCAAAATCAGCTTCTAAAATAAGAAGTTTCTCCCATTTCATTGACCAGACTGCCCGCATAAACTCCTATAAGTGCACAATTAAAACTCTTCTGAATGTGCATTCCAAATAGTGTTGTCCATTGCCCCCTATATTTAATTAACTGAACCTTAAGTTTACTTTCATCCCACTTTACCAAAATCCCACCCGCATTATTTACTGAATCTACCATAAACCAGTGAGCTATAGGTTCATGCAAATCTATCGCTGCATATTGACCTCTTGAGCTACATTCTAATATGCAATCTCCCTACCCACCTGTCTTCTAATGTCTGCTGCCAAAACTGTCAAGTCCTTCACATTCCCAAAACCCAAAGCCTGCCTCGCATTGAACATCCCCTACACTTCATCTTCATTAATAAATTCTGCAGTTACAGAAGAACTATAATTTTGAATGTAACGAAGATTCCCTTTTCTGATTTCAAAGTCTAATGAATATGGTGATTCCACCTCACGTTCCTCCCCCACCTGCTGAACACTGCCATTGGAAAAGAAGAGCTTCACCTTGTGTTTCCTTCATTTAATAACCATTGGGTGGAAGCTGAATTGATTGTTTGAGTTCAATCAGTTCCTCATTCACAGCGTTTTTGTTACACATTCTAGTTTCATCTCTTTTCACAATGACAACCTTAGGAGTTCCATCACTACTGGACTTTGTTTTATCAGCTTCTCCTCTTGCCACACTGACAGCCTTTGGAGTACCATCACTACTGGACTGTGTTTCATCATCTTCTTCCTCCAGCATGAGGTTGAAGGCCTTCAATTTGTACTCATTAGCTTCAAAGACTGGAAAATGCAGAGGATCAAGCTCTTATATAGTAACATGATAATCAGTTCCTCTCAGCTTACAATTTCTGACTCCTTAATGAATCGGCTTTGTCTTGTTCCAATTAAAATGTTAATATGACCAAGAATGCCGTATTGAAAACTGATTTTGTCAATAACTCTGCCATATGTTAGCAGATTCTTGTTGATGCTAGTTACATTCTAATAAATAATTGGTAGGTCAGTGACTTCAAGCCAAGCAGACCGATCGATAGGACCATCCGTCTCAATGTTAGGTCTTAATCCATCAAAGTATATACTTCATGGTACTATACCCAATTCAAATGCTTCCATCCAGTGACGGAAGTAGAAAATAAAATTAAGAGGGGCCAAGATTTTAATTACTTTATTACTTAAGCTAAAATTATAAATATTATTAAAGAAGGGGCTGGAAAAAAAATTCGTTCCCTGGCTCCGCCCCTGCTTCCATCATAACATCACAAGAATCAAATAAGACGAGAACTTGTGTTGCACCCATAAACCGAAACCAGTGAATTGCACTCCATTATCAATCAAAGCATGCTTTATCTCTTGATAATTGACTCCTTCGCTTATCACTTCCACTAAGCTATTCCTCATCCACACAATCTCCTCCCCAACAGGATCATGGATTATGAAATGCATAGGCACAGTTGGACTACCACTAGCATCTTTGCTTTGCTTCTCCTGAATTACAGTAGACAAATTATTTTGATTACCCGCTCATACCACATGGCATAACTTCTTAAACCCTGTTGTTTAACAGGTACAGGAATATGGTGGACTGGTGGTTTGTTGTTCTGACCCTTGGTTTTTGACCCTCCGGATACTGCCTGATAGCGCGTCAGATGGCATGCAGCTTATATGTTCCAAACCAAATACCGTTAATTAGTTGAAGACGATCCATGTTCATAGAATTTGATTTCATAGAAACAAAACCAAATCTCCAGTTTCTTCAATTATTTATATGGGCTATAAACTGGTTAGTCGCCTCTCCATACTTAATAAATGTTTTTCTCAAAGTCTGATGATCCAACCAAGATGGAAATCGCTCAAAATATAGGTGAATCACAGGTTTTAAGGCTATAGTTGGCGGCGGCATGCATGGTAGGCTGAGTTAGGTTTTGATGGTGGTTATACGTAGGGATGAGCAAAAAAACTGAATAACAGATCAAATCGAGAAAACTGGATAAAAAATAAAAAAAAAACTGAACCGAAAAAAAAACCGAATTAACCGATTAGAAAATCACAAAAAAATTCTGGTTCGGTTTGGTTCGGTTTCGGTTTCTAAAGTCTAAAACCGATTAAACCAAACCGAACCGAATCGGTTCAACCAGGCCAGTACTTAAAAAAAAAACAAGTATAAATAGCTTCTAACCCTAAACCTAAACCTAAATAAATTCTCCTCACCCCTCAGCCGCCCCCTCTCTGTCTCTCATCTCTCAAATGACAAATCTTTCATGCTTTCAAATCTTCATTTCTTTCTACCTGGCCACTTTAAAATGAAAATCAATGCCTTTCATGAAGGAAGTCAGCCACTCATCTCAGGGACATGCCCTGAAATTTAGCTTAAGCCCTTCCAATAGCCTTTGTTTTCATGAATGGAATGACTTTGTAGTTTCGAAAGGTGGAGCAGATCTTGATCTTATGGATTGGTTTTCTAACCATCCTGAATATTGACCCCCACGATTCTGTCTTCTTCTCTTTTAATTTTCCAATCTTTCATCTGGCCGGTTCATTAAAGCTAGCTTCATTAGGACTATTGGAGTTTCTTCGTAAACAAAGTTTCTTTGGTTGGTTTGATTTGTTGGCTTCTTGGAACGCTAAAGGCCTTTGAGTTGGAGAGCTTCGAGGATATGTTTAAGGCTTTCAAGATCTTTCGATGGGGATTCAATCCCTTGATTAAGGGTTTCATCTCTCAAATCCTTTGCGTTGTGTTTGTTCAGTTTCAATCGGTTTGAACCGGTTTGGAAGGGAGAAAAACCGAACCAAAATTAATCGGTTTGAAACAGTTTTCGGTTTCGGTTCGGTTCAAAAACTAAAAAAAAAATCGGTTTGGTTGTTTATTTTAGTCCAAAACCAGACCGAACCGAAAAAGCTTAGACATTGTTGGATTGGTGGTGGGCTAGCTTTGTTCTTGAATTAATTCTTTTTTGTTTAGAAAAGGGGTTGGCAAACGAGGTGCTTGCAAGTAGTGAGCATGGGGGTTGAGGTTAAGGTGGTGTTTAGGGTTTTAGGATGATTTGGATTATGGGAGAAGGTGAGGAGTCATGGTTTGTCAAAGGAGGTGAGCGGTCATGGTTTCGTTGAAGTTATCTTTTAAAATCATGCATGGCCGAGTTTTTTTTATATTATTTTTTAATAAAAAAGACATGGCTGCATATCTTAGTATTGTAAAAAAAAAAAAACGTTCATTTTTCTTTTCACAACAAAAATCCAAAAAATATTTTAGCATATTTTATCTTTTTTTTATATATTTGTTTTGGCATTACAATAAAAAAATAAAAAAATATTTTGCATGCATGCTGCGCGCCTATTAGAATTTGATCAAAATTAAAAGGCAAATTAATAGATTTATCTAAATTTCAAAGAAAAAAAAAAGGAAAAACAAACCTTGGTTTTCCAAAACCTAATCAATAAAAATTGTTTTGTCATTCACTTTTAATATTTAAGGTAAATTGATTAATAGTGAGTTAGTGTCTCATATGTTAAGAGTAACAACACTTTCTCATATATTTTTTTTAACTTTTCTCAAGAATAAAATATTTAGTTTAATATTCAATGAGATCAGAATCAAGAGTGTTAAAACTTCTCTATGCAATACTCATCATTGCTAAAATAAAAAATATTATTTTCAATCTAATATTCATTGACTAAACTTTAAAATGCTTAGGTTTGAACCACTTATAAGGGTTTAACTCATCGTGGTAAAACCATTATCACCTCATAAATAAACCATCGGCAGATTATATCAGGTAGAACGAGTTAGGGTGATGGTATCTTCCCTCTAGTATAACTAGTCTCTTACCATATATTTTTGCTAACTAGTTAGGGTTTCTAGTACTAGGTGTTGACTCCTTTAAAAAATGAGACCTCTCCTCCCCCTAACAAAACATTAAAAAGAGTCATTTTCTTTGGATTTTGAGGAAAGAGAACGGCTCATCGTAATATGGGGTGCTATAAGTTGTTGTCATAGGTTAAGATATTAAGGATAATTTAAATTGATATATAAATATTGTTTGTTAAATGATAATTACATTGAACATATGTGTATGATGATTTCATATTGAGAGATTACTTGTCTTTATGGAAAGACTTGTATAATAATTATGTAAGTAACCTTAGACTTGAGATCACTAAGTTATTTTATATAGAAATTTTGATCCTAACTAAGTGTTGCCTTATTCAAAGCCTACATATAGATAAATATTGAGTATAGTATAAACTATTTAAAAATATTTAAATGATCAAGAGATGAATCATTATCCTGGATGAGTAAGGGACAATGTTCAATATGTTATAATATGAATTATGAAATCCTTGTGCAAATGAAATGATATTTGAAAAGAATTTTAAATCTTATTTAAAGAGTCAATAACTATGTTGTAACAAATATGATTTGACAAAACAAATATGAAGGAATAATAGGTATAATAAGAAACTCGTCATTGAAAGACTAAGTCAAACCATATATGATTTTTTAATATTTGGGAGATCATAACATGTTGCTAAACGCTAAATTGAATCTTTAAATATAAATAAATCAATATAATAAATTATTTAATTTTAATTATGATTGTGACTTATATTTAGATCAACATATTAGAAATTTAATGGCTCACACATAAGTAATCATTGGTAAGAAATTAAATTGGAACAATTAATCAAGTTTAACTTGATTATAAATAAGTTTTAAAAGTTTAGGACTAAAATGTAATTCTAGACCTAGAAAAATTAAGAACTTGATTGCATAAATTTTTAACAACTCAACCTTAAAGTTTTGAACAAATTAAAGTTTTGAACAAATTATAAAAGGAAGAATTTATATATTAGTCCTTAAATTCTAATAAAAAAGAGAAAACCATTAAAAAAGAAAGAGGAAAAAGAACTTGGCTTGCCACATTTGAGTAATAAAAAAGAACAAGTTTTGTGTCAATGAATTCATCTTAGATAAGAGAGTTTAATTGAGGTAGTTCTCTCCTTTAACCATGCTAAAAAAAATAGATCATGACCTATAAAGATTTTTTGGATTTCAATTTGGTTTTTATTTTTTTAGAGTGATTAGAAGGGGTTTTTGATTTGGTTTCAATTTGGTTTTCATGTGTATTTAATGAAAGTCTAAATTATTTGAAAGGTTCAAAGAATTGAAAAATAAATTGAAAAGGCTATTAATATATTTTGATCGGATCAATGTGATGAATATTTCACCAAGATTTTCAAGTTTATTTAAAAATAGTGAGATTTTCTCATACTAGGAACCTCTTAGAACACCATAATATAATAGAGTTTTTGAAAGGATAAATTGCACCCTATTAGATATGGTACAATCTATGATAAACTATATATACCTTCCACCTTTCTTTTTATGAGGCTATGCCCTATAAGCTACTGGTTATCTTTTAAATAGGGTTCCATCAAAATTTGTTGATAAGACTATATGAGATATGGAATGGTAATAGACAAATATTATCATACTTAAAAGACTTGAGATGTGATATTTATGTGAAAAGTATTATATTTGTAAAGTTAAGAGTTAAGTTAGATAAATATAAGTTTGTGAGATATCTAAAAGAAACTATTGGATATTATTTATATCATCTCATTAAGTAAGAATGTTTGTCTCAAATCACGCCACCTTTTTAATATTTGTTCTTTAAAGAAGCAGTGGGAGGAAAATAAAACTTGAAGAAGTTCATGAACCACAAACTAACATCCAAATAAAACCTAAACCTGAGGCTATAACATTAGATATTTAGCTTGAAGCTCAAGAAACATAAGAATTCTGTAGATCTGGTAGGACATGAACCAATAAGATTTAGACTTCTTATGAAAGATGAAACTGATGAGTTGTCATACTTGATAAGCCTACCAATTACATGGAACCAATATTTAATATTAATTATAAGAAATGGCTTGAGGCTATGAAATCTAAAATGAATTTCATGTATACCAACTAAGTATAGACCTTGGTTGATCCACTAGAAGGGATAAAACACATTGGATGTTAGTGGATCTTTAAGAGAAAGACTGACAAAGAAGGTAATGTACAAACATATAAAGTTAAACTAGTTGTCAAAGGTTATAGACAAAGACAAATAGGTGAACTTTGATGGAACCTTTTTATTGGTAGCTATGTTAATATCCATGAAGATTATGCTTGCTATAACTACATACTATGATTATGAGATTTGAAAATGGATATCAAAATCATATTCTTGAATGAGAATCTTTAAGAAGATATGTATGTGACAACTTGAAAGTTTTTAGTCTAAGAAATTTGTCAATAAAGTATGCACACTATAAAAAAAATATTTATTAACTTAAGCAAACTTCAAGGAGTTTGAATATCCATTTTGATGAGATAATCAAATAGTTTGATTTTATAAAAATAAATATATATGAGATTTGTGTTTATAAAAAAAGTTAGTAGAAGTGGAGTTGTTTTTCTAATATTATATGTAGATGACATATTATTAATAAAAAAATGACATTTCTTTACTCTAGTTAGTAAAAATTTGGTTGTCTAAGAATCTCTCCATGAAAGATAAGAGAGAAATAACTTATAAACAAAGAATAAAGACCTATAAAGATTGATCTAAAAATTTTGCTTGTATTGTTTTAATTCATGTACATAGAAAAGAGTTAAAACATATTAGCATAGAAGATTCCCAAAAGAGAATAGTTACCTATTTTGCATATGATACGTCTCTTCAATCATATGTGTCCTAAAACACAAATTTAGAAAGATATTATGAAAATGATTTCACATACTTTGGATATAAGATCTATAATGTATGTGATGATATGTACAAGACTGAATTTATCTTATGCTTTCATCATCACGAGTAAATATCAATCTAATCCAAGTGAGAGTCACTAGAAAATGATTAAAAATATTATTAAATACTTAAGAATAATGAAAAATATTTTTTTGGTCAAGAAGATGAATTAATGTTTTTCAAACCCTGCATCTCAACAAACAAGTTGATTGATTCCTCAACATGGCCATGAAGAGCCAACCTTCCTATGACTAAGAGCGTGTTTGGCAGTGTGGTTGCGGGTGCTTTTCAAATAGCTTTTCGTGCCGAAATGCATGCCAATGATGTTTTTTTATTTTTTAAAAATCATTTTTGACATCAGCACATCAAAACGATCCAAAAAGTACAAACCGCACTCAATTTTAGCAAAAAAAAAAAATTCAAATTTGAAGGAAACGCAGGTACAAACGCAGTACCAAACGTTCCCTTTCCATGTTGCAACATCTTTCTCTCTTGTCCTTGGACATCCTATGAATTATATAATATTTTTATACTTTATTTTTCTAATATTACAAAACACTAACTATACTCTTAATATATAATAACTTATTTTTTATCCTCTCCCAAATTTTTTCAAACATTTTTAAGAAACTAAAAAAAATTATATATTGATTTTTTATAAGTTTGTTATAATTTTCAAATATTAACTATTTCCTACACAATTTTATATTTTTACATATTTATTTTTATTTTAAGCAGGTAGGAACAATAAAAAAAATTGAGTGCAAGCATATTTTACTTAGTTTTATTTTGTTCATAAATTAACACCAATATAAATTTAAGCATTCCCTGGAATTCTTATATTCTTATATCTTCAGTTTCCTTTGTTTTTAATTTTCTTCATTAATAAATCAAATATCTCTTTAATAAGCCTCCCAATATCTACATCATCCCCTTTACCTATATTAAAAAAAAACCCAAAAAAAACCCTGTTATCTATTCCTCTTTACCTTGAAAGTCTTACCATACCTCTAACTTTCTCTTTTTTAGTTTGACATATAAACTACAGAGATGTGGGAAAAGAGGAGCAAGAAAAACAGATCTATAACCATGAAAAGGCTACATTTATATTATTTTTTTACCTAAGATAATTGTTGATTGTCTTCAGATTTTTGTTTGTAATAAAAGATGATAATAGGGCAGTTGAATGAATTTCATATGGTTTTAATTTGATAGTTATTATTATTACTGGAACACCTATATAAGTCATATTCAAATTATATATTTGGTATTTAACTTATTAAGTACAAAAGTTAAATAAAAATTATACATGTTAACACTAAAAGGAAAAGATGGAAAGAACTTAAAACATAAAAAAGCTCCGACCTAATCCAAGGTAATATG
>Ga0325410_1002220_pt1 | contig 21682 bp, 13 predicted proteins | sample PopdelMetagenome_16_FD_206182 | JGI IMG/M metagenome (GOLD analysis project Ga0325410, IMG submission 206182) | Populus deltoides microbial communities from Bellville, Georgia, United States - Xylem-PdIQD-R3 | ecosystem: Host-associated > Plants > Phyllosphere > Stem > Wood/Secondary xylem...
AAAATTAAAATGGATATTCAATAAAAAGAAATCATTTAAATTCTATAGAAAAAAAATATTTTTTAGTCAAAATTGTCTTTTCTTATTCATTTATTTTTTTAACAAAAACAAATCTATTTTTTAGAAATGTGGTTTAATGTATAAAAAAATAATGTAATTACAATAAATATTAAAAAAATATTCTATTGATTTGAAATAAAGAGAAAAAATATTTTTTTTTACCAAAAACCCATTTCTTTTGAAGAAAAAATGTGTCTTGTTTATTAGAAGTATTGTTTTTTAAATAAAACTTGTCATATTCTTAAAAGTAAGTTTAATAAAAAAAATAAAAACAATCATAAATCAACAAATTTTACACGAAAGAATAAAAAATAAAAATACTAAATTTAAGAAATTAACAAATAGATATTTTATTTGTATTGAGTATTCATGAATATATTATGTTCATATATAATTATTTAAAAAATAATTGTTAATATTATAATAAAAAATTGTAATATTATTTGAAAACCATAACATAATCGAATAATTATTTTAATATTATTTCAATAAATTTCTTCAAAGAAAATCTTATTATAAATTATTAAAATAAAATAAAAATAACTAAGGATCATTTAATCAAAGGCTAGACAAGCTTAGGCTAAAAGATGGACTCACACGCCTTGTTTGTTTTTAAAGTTATTTTTTATTTATAAGGAACAGACGAATTTGTAGGTGGATATGTTTTATTTTTTATATTATGGACATCGTTTGTAGGTGGCTATGGCCACTTGAAAATTTGATTTCAAGGTATCACATTGATCTCTAAAACTATATTCCAAACTACCAATCATATTTTAATGAGAATAAAAACTTAAAATCAAATAAAATTAAAAACTAATTTTAAGCTTGATCTACTCTTTCGTTTATCATTAAAAATAAAAATTACTTTCAATAAGTTTTTTTTCAAAATAATTTTATAAATATTAAAATTAAAATTATTGGTTGTTCAAATTTAATCATCCAATAGCATTTTATCTGATCTTTCTTTGTACTCTTTTTTTCCCTTCCTTTTCGAGATTTGTACAAAATAAAGAGTTAACGTCAGCTCGTAGCCAATTTCTTACTGGCTAAGTTAAGCTTTCTTAATCTTATATCACATTTTTCATCAAAAAGATTAAAAAAAAAATACCTACTAAATTGTTTTATTATATTCACTAACACAATTCCCGAATGTTTGGACCTCATTGATGTAAACTTAAAAGATTGGGTAAAACATATCAATGCGTTTTGTTAAATTTATTACAAAGCTTAGACTTCATCTAATGGAACAAACCAAATCATTAGCTCGCGCTATAATATGGGTTAAACTAATGTTTTTTTTTATGCAAAAAAATAAAAATCTAGACATTATTAATGTGTTTCGTAAGAAAAATATTAATCATGAATTTAAAATCTCTTGTATATTAAACAATGTTTTTTTTAAATATTGAAAAGATAACATATTAAATTTTTTTAAAAAAATATTGAAGCGATAACATAATGGATTGATTTAAGTTAATTCTGGTTAACCATCCAAACTTATTATTTTTTTATGATGAGACCATAATAATTCTTAAAAAATAAATCAAAATAAATTATAAAACTCAATTCATAATCAAACCAACGTGTAATGATGAAATTCATAATTAAAGATAGAAAAAAAAAGAGACTCAAGTGAAATTGAGTTAACCTACGATTCAAGTCGTACACCCCATTACATTTAATAAGTTTTTATCAATGAGATTATTTTTTAATCATCCATGTGAGATTTATTTGCATTAAATAACAAAATATTTTTTTTAAAAAAGAATAGGAAAATACAAGATACACGTATATATGTTACTCAAATAATAAAACTAGACTTATTTTTTAAAAAGTTAAATAAATAAATACATCTTTAAATAAATATGGATAAAATGCTTTTTTTAGTTTAAGGGTCTAAAAATACATTAAATAATAATAAATAAAAGCCAGACATGTAGGCCTATAAGCCAAAGCTTAACATGTATGGGCCTCAATAAAAAAACCCAAATACGGTCTTCTAATCTAGAATCACACACTTAGGCTTTAATTTTTTAAGTGAACAAGTGGATAACACGTCATCCGTTTAGTATTTTGTTTTAAAATAAGATTGCAAAAAACATATCATATGCAACCCATATTTGGACCAAAGGTGTTTTAAATCTAAAAATTTATTTTCAACTAATTTTTAACCAAAAAAAAAACCCTTAAAGACCTAAACGAATCTATTTATGCTTTCAAACAACTAAAAAATTGGTCAAAAAATAAAAAATTAACCTGAAATTCAAAAACGTTTTAAGATCAAACCTACTTTCTTAAGTAATTTTAAGGTGAAAGAATAGGTTAATAAAACTTATCTCATTTAATGAGATCCAATGACATCAAGATTAACTATATTTGGTGGTTAAAATTGGTGTCAACTAAGATTTTCTTTATGTATCATTATAATTTGGTGACTCTCTCTCTCTCTCTCCTTTATCAAATTATGGACTGAAAAATATATATAAAAAGTAATTTTTTGAATCAAAATTGAATTGTAGAAAACTAAAAGGACCAAAAATCTATTAATTAAAAAGTAGAAGGACCACAATTAATTGTTCATACTAATTTTAAAAAAGCCATTCTCCATCCTTTTCACTTTAGTCCACTACCTTTTAATCATGCCTTTCATCAACAAACTAAAAGCAACCGGCCACCCCCCCCCCTCCCAAAAAACAAATGAAAAAAAATGGGAAAATTAGTTTTTTAATTGATTTTTTTATATGATATAAAAAACTAAAGCTATAATAAATTTATATTAATTATTTAACAATCGTAACTAGAATATATCAATAAATAGGCAATATTGAAATAAAACCCTACTACCAAGCTACTTCAGATATAATTTCCAAAGTTAAATCAAAGAGTTACTACAATACAATTAAGAAAAACGTTCTAAGAAATATATAAATAAAAATAAAATCAGAAAACAAATTATTTATAATTAAAACCGATATGAAGAAGCGTTAAGCAGGCAACCAAGCACTAGCAAATACAACATTATGTCCCTTCCAAGTGAGTACAATATCATCATCTTCCTTCTTTAGTCCCCACCCGGCTGCATGCTCATCGAGCATGGTCTTAACTTCAGAAATAGCATCTTCTGCGAGCGAAATGCCTCGAAAGTTTGCATTTCTCATCCGTTGAATCCACCGGCATTTTGGTTCAAGCCGCTCCACTCTTTGAGGACCCTCATGTGCTATGACATTCTCAATTTTCCAGCATATATCAGCTTCATACCACTGTCTTTGTCTACTTCCCCTTGGAAGAAAAGTATCCACAGTATCATAAGGTATCCATAGATAATTGAAAGCTGACCTTAGTCTACACACCAAATTATTTGATGTTAAATCTGCATCCTCATCTACTAAGACAACAAGTGTTGGGTCTAAACTCCTAAGAGACTTTAGAAACATTGTCCTAAAAGACATAGAGGACGATGAAGATTCATAAGAATAAGTATTTGAGTTTGTACCAGGCATACCAGAAAGGGTTTCTTCAGGTATGTAATGAAGCATCATGTGACAGTTTATGACTAGCGCCTCACCACTTTCAGCATACACTAGATGTTGCACCCGAAGTTGCTCGATAAAGGAAGAGAACCCATCTGCATAACTTGAAGGAATGACTCTAAATTCCAATATTATGTTTCGTGACCGAGCAAAGTTGACCAACTTTGAGCCCAACTCTTCATAAGAAAGATCAAGCAAAGGTGGTACATCTTCAGTGGCACCAGCAACAGTAAGCTTTATCAACGGGGGCACCTCGAACCGATTAGCAATAGCATCGATAAGAGTTGGGATTTGCATGCAATGTGTCAAGCTTAAATCTACAATATGAATAACTAAATACCCTTCAACAGCTTCCAATATTGCAGCATTTGCTGCAGTGTAACCGAAGCGATGCCATGGGGTTAAGTCAACAAAGCTTGCAAGCTCAATGATAGAGAATTTATGTGTGTCTATGGCTAGGTTGCAGTGAGCATTTTCCATTGCAGCAAGAAGTTTGCAGGTACCACTCTTCGCTGCACGTGCGATCAGGGCTCTTAGGAAGGCACATGTTAGGCGTTGGTTTGAATCACCATCTGGTGGTGCAATGTTGTTTAGGACCCATAGGATCTGTTGGGATAGAGTGGCATCATTACTTTCAATTGCATTTACACAGTGGACTAAAAGCTGCTCCATGCAATTAGCATCACCAAAGCTTCCTAAGGATTTTGATGTAGGGAATCCAGGCCAGGGACGGTTTCTGTTCATGGTGGGGTTCGAAATTGGAGTGATGATTTGGTGCAAGGGTGGTAGTGGGGTTTCAGTGAATTGCATCATGGAAAGAGAGACAGATTGAGTGGAAGAAAAATAAAGAAAAAGGAAAAAAGAAGTGTACAAATTAAGTTGAGAAAGAGTGAACAAAAAGGAAAGATAAAAAGCAATCTGAGAATCAGAAGAGACAAAGAGACCAGACTAGTAGTGGGTACCTTGGCATTGGGAAACGATCCAATAGAGGTGAAACTTGAAAGTGTAAAACCAGTTGTAGAATTCTGCAAGTGAATCAAAGAAAATAGACAGTTCAGCTTTATCCAGGGATTTATTGAAAGGGAGAAAAAGGACCGATCATGAGGTGTGAACTCTCATCCCCAAAAAAAAAGAAAGAAAGAAAGAAAGAAACTGGAAAGTTGAAGAAGTCATATATTGAGCAAAAGAGACACTTCCATTTGCAAGAGCAGCCTTTTTCATCAGCTGTCAATAAAATGGTTCAAAGAGCAATATAATCAATGATACAACTACTTCTTTCATAGATACAAAAGGGTCTAATCCTCTCTTGATGTCCCTGATTCTGCTTTTTCTTCTGGTTGCGAGGGAGAGGGAGAGGGAGAGGGAGGTAATGTCGAGCAGAGGAGAGTGGGCTAGTCCTCCTGTTGAATTTTGGTAGCATGTGAGGCAGCCGGCCAGGGTCTTGTCTCTACGTGGGAGTTGGGATTTTGTCATGTAATGCGAGATGGGTGGGGATATATATAAGGCTGTTAAGGCTTGGCTCACTCGCTCACGGGCCACCATATAATTATAATACTTAATCATGAAAAAAAATCAATATTTTGTTCGGTTTTCCCTTTCCTATGTATACCAAATGTGTCCGGTCTGATTGTTTTTACAAGTCCTTAAGCATACTGCATCTAGTTTTTCATATCTCCATCAAGGTGGGATTCAACTATAGGGACATAAGTGATCATTGATATATAGTAGTTCAATAAGGCTATAGGGCCCCTCCTATGACTCATGCATGACAGCCAAATTCCGCGAATATGCATGCATTGATAAGACAAGTTTTTTTTTTAAAATGAATAGTCATTGTCGAAGCATGCGAAGAGTTTCTTCTAGCTGCTTATTTCATTTGGTCCCTCTCCTCCGTGAAAAAAAAATATGTTATGAAGAAATTATAGAAAACAAAGCGATTTATATAAAACAGAGAATGAATCATTCGAACATGAGTTCTTGGCCTTTCGGTCATGGTAGAAACTTGTTATCTTTTTTAGTATTTGGGTTTCAATTTTTTTATTTTTTATGTTTGTCACTTCTATGATGTTTTATTTGTATATTAAATCTGTAAGGTGTTAAGTAAATTAAAAAATTAGTCGTGATGTTCATAAACTGCCTGAACGTTATATATAAAAAAAAAAAATGTATCATTCATCATAAATATTTAGTTTTTTTTTTAATAAAATATTTCAAACTCAGCCATTAAACTTAATATATATATCGATACGCACGCATGTGTACAAGTACAACTACCAGGAAGACAATTGAGTTTCCTGCAGATCAGGATATCACAAATTCTGTTCCATTCATTTTCTCTGATCACCCAATCTCATCAAGTTTTCTAGCTAGCTCGACCATTTACATGTAATTGTCCTGTACCTTAAACTTTTGAATAGTGTTTATTATACTAACAATTAAAAAAAAAGTAGAAAATTCGGTTCATATAAACAGGACGCCATGTTAATATATGTTTTTAATCATCTTGTTATCAACATCAAGTAGTAGCTCATTAATTGTAAACAAGCGAAAGATGTTGAGATTAGGAGTGTTTATGGTTCGGTTCGGTTTAGATTAAAAAAATCAACCGAACCGAATTACATTAATTTTGTAAAATATTAACAGAACCGGATCGAAAACCAAATCGGTCCGGTTCGGTTAAATCCGGTTTTCTTGGCAAAAAACTAGGAAATCTAAACCCGAATTCTGACCCTCCAACCCAAAACTCCACCTGGTTTTTTGGCTCTCTCATCCAAACCTTAGCAACCAAATTTGAATTCGTCATCGAAATCTACAAGAAAGACTTAGAAGAATTCGGATCCGGTTTAAAAAATGAATCCGCCATTATCCGCGATGTCGCTTCACACGCCATCCATGATCTCCCCGCTTCCTTTGAGGCCAGCGCTGCCGTCACTCAGGAGCATATCAAGGGGTGATGGGCTCGTTTGGGGAAACCTGATTGGATTTGCACCTTGGCTCTTATATGAACATGAACAGGTACCATTGGGGTTTCTTGAACCAGAAGCACAATTCAAATGTTTGCAATCCCTGAAGCCAAGAAAACATCTAAACCAAACCTCTCTATATACATATTTGATACATCCACTATCAAGCTGAACCAAGTAGAGGAGGCTAGGCTTTGCTTGTTAGACACTTAAACGCAGATGGCAGTGCAGAAACTGGGAAAAGAAGATTGAGAATTAATTAAGAGGAACATTGAGAATTTATCTGGGAAGGAGAAGACTTTTTGTGAGATGAGATGCACAGGGAGGAAGGGTGAACCGGTTAAGTTAACTTAACTATTTATACCATAATTTTTTGTTAATTGTTTAATGTGTCCGGTTCGGTTTGGTCTAGTTTCTAGTTCAAAACAAAAATCGAACCGGACCTGTTAAAATTTATAGTTTAAAAAATTGGTTTAATCGGTTTTTTCATTTCGGTTTGGTTTTTTCAGTTAATGTTTCTTCGGTTTTATCGGTTTTCTAGGTTAATCGGTTATTTTGAACACCCCTAGTTGATATAGTGTGCTCAAGTTGCGCTAGAAGCAAAATTAATTTTCTTCCATTGATGATAGATAACTTGCATTTATGGGTTTTTTTTTTTTCAAAACAAGAAGAGGAAGAAAAAATAAATAAAAACTAGCCAAGCATGGGGACCTCCCTCCCTTAAACCCATCTGTCTAAGTTTTTATTTAAATTTATTTTTCAGTATTAAATTAAATTGATAGTAAATTAATTTTTATATATTTTATTATACAAGCTTTTTTACCTTTTTTTGTTTAATGTTTTTTTTTTAATTTCATCCTTTAATATAAGCTCTTTAATTCCTTTCTGTTTTTGCAACCTTTTTTATCTTTTATTTTTTTGTTTAATTTCATCTTATAATATGAGGTTTTTATTTAATTTTATCCTTTAGAATTGAATTGATTTTTTTTTTCTTTGGACCTACCCAGCAAACAAAGTCACATGAGACAACTCCCACACAATTTAATTTAAAATTCTAGCTAAACAAATTATCAGGTTATGATTTTTCAAATTTGAAACATCATACCAAGATTCATGACATTGCCGAAGAGTTTTTGTTAGTCTATATTTTAATTTTTATATTAAAAAAATTGATCTAAACCGTAGTGAGAGCAAGATTAATAAACTAAAATTATAAACATGAAGGCAAATAGTTGTTTACTATATAACTCCTAATATTTATGCCCCCTACCCCCTACACCCACATCAAAGAATCATTTAAATTTAAAAAATTAAGTTATTAGATAATTTCTTAAGATATTATTTCATATTAATTTACCTACGCTCACCTCTATCATATGTTGATTTAATTTTAATTAATATAAGAGAGAAATTTGAGGGTGGTAGGAGTCAAACCCATGATCTTTTAATTAAAGTTTTTTTACACCATGTTAAAAAACCATTTTAATTCAAGAAAATCAAGTTTTTAGATAAGGTGCAAGCGACGATTTTAAATCTCTCACAATTATATATTAAAAAAAACCTTTTAAAATAATAACCATTAAAAACATTATAGTGTATTTTTTACAAGCCTTGTTAGCAATTGAAACAGAACTTGTTATAAGAAAGTTTCATATTTTTCTTTCACAAATAAAAAAAGAATTAGTGCAATTTTTTTATGGAAACATGCATGTGAATAGTTGTTATAAATAAAAATTATAATTTGTTTTTGGATTTCTTAGGTTAAATTATTTTACTATAAAATAAAAATAATAAAATAAAAATTTAAAATATATTATTTTGATTTTTTATATTTAGTAAATATCTATAATTGAAAACATGTCCAAATTTAGTGAGAAATAAAACTTATAATCATTAAAAATGAGACACTAATACTTATTATTTAATAGGGTAAATTACATTGATCATGAAATTACAAGGTGATCATGGTAATTCACCCTAATATAATAATTGGTATTATAATATAAAGAAGTTCTTTTTTTCCTATAAAATGTTCTTATATTGTATCCATAGATGAGGTATATGATATGTATAAAAGTGTCATTTAGAGCCCTATCAAATTAGTATGATAACTAGTTGTGAACTTATACTATGTTGTGGGGTTGTTTTTTGTGTAAAAAATAATGTTCAAATGCCACAAACAAGTTTTAAAGCAGGAAGCAAAATCCATAACTCGGGTCATAGACCTGATTGAGTCAAATTAATCATGATAGCCGAAGAAAAAAATAATTTTTTTTCAAAAGAAAAAAATGATATAGCTTAATTTTCATTATATTAAATACGGAAGGATAAGATGGGGTAAAAAAAGACAATAAAAATTAACTCAATTCAACTCGGGTTAGCTCGACAAACTTGTAACCTGAGTAATAAGGGTTGAGCCAATCATGGTTAAATTATTAAATTCATGGTCTAAATCATGAGATCGAGATAATATGATATAAAAGAAAACAAAGAAAATCTCAAAGCTTATTTTTTTAAAAAAAACCATAGTCAAATGATGAAAAGTTGAAAAGAAAATACAAAAGAAAAAATATCAACCCAGGTTAACTTTTCAAACCAATGACCCGAGTCATTAGACTAGAAGCTTCATATTTAGAAAAACCAAAAAGCTCAATTCCCAACCAATTAAATTTTAAAGAATAAAATTTTATAAATAATTTCAATTATACAAAAGGATCCAAAACAAAAAAATAACAATTAAAAGAATGAGAATCAAAATAGAAATAAAAAATAATTTGGTTTTTAATGGAAGGGTGAAATTGAAAAGGAAAAATCAAATTAACAAAAGGACCTAAAAGAATAAAAAAGAATAAAAAAGAATGAGGAACAACATTGAAATAAAAAATACAAACAAATTTTTGCTTGAATGGTGAAATTGAAAAAGAAAAGAAAATACAAAAGAAAAAATATCAACCCAGGTTAACTTTTCAAACCAATGACCCGAGTCATTAGACTAGAAGCTTCATATTTAGAAAAACCAAAAAGCTCAATTCCCAACCAATTAAATTTTAAAGAATAAAATTTTATAAATAATTTCAATTATACAAAAGGATCCAAAACAAAAAAATAACAATTAAAAGAATGAGAATCAAAATAGAAATAAAAAATAATTTGGTTTTTAATGGAAGGGTGAAATTGAAAAGGAAAAATCAAATTAACAAAAGGACCTAAAAGAATAAAAAAGAATAAAAAAGAATGAGGAACAACATTGAAATAAAAAATACAAACAAATTTTTGCTTGAATGGTGAAATTGAAAAAGAAAATGAATCTAAAAGAACTCAGAAAGAAAAAGATAATTAAAAGAATGAGGATTATATTGAAATAAATAATTTATCATAAATTATGATTAAAAGATGTAATTGAAAATAAATCAAGTTTTTACATAAAAACCAAGAATAAAAATAAAAAATAAAAAATAGGGATTGAAATTTAAAATTCAAAACATGGGATAATTTTAAAACCGTAGATAAACCACACCACTCCTTACTACATGTGCTGACTCGTAAGGAATTGAATGTGGTGGCACTTTTAATAAGATGGTGGAAGATGGTTTTTGGTCACTGGGCGGCACTTCAAAATGATGCAGGCATCTCCAACTTGCTGGGCATGAGCACAATACGCAACATCAATTTTTTATTTTTTTAATTATTTTTAATATTTATTAAAATACCATATTTTCTCTTAGCACACTTCACTATAACAAAAAAATCTAGTGTGAAAAGATGAATGTGCTCTTAAACATCATTTTTTTTTTATTATTATAAGGTTATGATGGTCATTTTATAATGCTTTAAAAATAGGAAATGAATTTTTAAAAATAGGAAATGAATTTCTTACCCTTAAACTATATAATAATGATTAATGAATTTTGTGCAAAGATTGAACTACCCCCAATCACTAGTTTAAAGATTTTTTTTTGTGGGAAAGGCATAATTGTCACTACACTTTTCCAGTAAATAGTATTCTTTAAGTCTTGGTGAATAATGTTTTTCCAAGAGGTTTTAGCTTGATATTAGCATTTAAATATTATTCATTAATGTTTTTTATTTTAGAATTGTTTTGTTTACTATTTTTTTTAATGTTAGATGAGTAGTTGGAAAGAATAAAAAAAAATATGCATTTCCTTATAAGTGCATGTGGATGTTGGCGTGTGTGACAAAGAAAAAAATTATTTTTAAAACCTATCTAATAATTATAATTTTAAAATGTTATTTATTTGAAGCATTAGAGTAGATATCCTATATAAATAAATAAATAATTGATAAATAAGATAAATTATTATTTTAGATTTCATCTGATAATTTAAATTTTTAAGTTGATATATTTATTAAATTTATTATTAGAACTTTAATGATTAAACAATCAATGCCTCTATCCTATTATCTTCACATTCTCTTCAAATTAAAATTAAATAATCAAGTAAAAAAATAGTGGTTAGCTTGTGAAATTTTAAATTCATAAATTTTTCACTTGATAGGTATGTTACACAGAAAACATAACTTAAAATTTTAAATTGTAATGATTCCACATGATATAAAAGTCTTAAAAAAATTTAATAAATCTTGAAGACCTAGTCACTAAGAAACTGGAATTAAAAAAGAGTGTTGGAGTACAATGAATAATATATAAATTTGAGAATTAGCTATTCAATATAAAACTTAAGTTTTGTTTAGATAAAACTCATTTGATGAAGTTTAAAATTTAAGATGTTTTGAAATAATATTGATGTTTAATTAGAACTTAAAATCTCAGGTCTTAATGATTTGGAGATTCGAATCTCCGGATGGAGAAGTCATATATACTTTTGAACATCCTCCATCTCTCTCTCTCTCTCTCTCTAAACTACAGAAATCTTATCGAGGACCATTTTGAGATATTCACTGAATATTTGGAATATGGCTGGATGCAAGAGAATTATTGCGGGCAAATATCATGTGAAGGGGCACCTGTAGGAACGGGTCCATATCTTGTATTCCTTTGTTGAGAATGGTCTTTCGTGCACCTTCGCACGTGATTCACAACCCTCTTTTGTTCCCTCTTTACAAGTACTGGCTCCTCTCCAACCCGCCAAGGCCCACGTCTAAATAGACTAGTCGACCATGCCACCCAGTACAGGGGACAACCCATTTGCTCTCCAATATGCCTAGGCTCTCCCATACGTGCTGTAATGTCCAAGATGTAAAATAGATTCACCATGTCTGATGTGAGTTGTGATAAATTCATCTAGACCTTGTTTGTATTTACATCTGCAATGAATCTCGCATGTTGATGATGCGCAAATCACTTATAGACTAGGAGTATAAGCTGTTTGCAGTGCTATATTACTACCTGGGCATTCTTTCTTCTATTATATATAATGTTTTCGGTAGCTAGTTCATGATTGTACGTTAACACATCAAGAGATTTAAAGCATATGTTGTAAATAACCATATGCAAGCCTCCTCTGGTTGCCTCACTCTTTTGTCATATAAAAATAAGTAAATTGCTTCAATTACAGAAAACAAACTAAATTGACCGAATTCATGCATTTTACTTGAAGTCATGGAAGAAGAAAAAAATCCTCGTCTCGTACCACCGCAGGATTTCAACATCAGAAGTGGGATCACATCTTTCCATGCACATATTATTAGCATATGATTGTATTGTCACATCCCGGTTATAATTGTACTACTCATAAATCCTTATATTCTGAATTGCTTCATGTGAGCTGTAATTGTTAGGACCACCAAAACCATCTCTCCAAGCATTATATGGGAAGGAGGACGCTTGTTTTTGCAGAGACACACATATCTCTCGTCCATAATCAATTAAGATCTCAAGAAGTTGCAAACTGATCTTGATTATGGTTGAGAAATATATATATATATTAAGTTTTTTAATTATCATTCCCGGTCCAGGATTTCGAAATGGACGCAGCTAAACAGGAGCATAAGAAGAATCCGAGGAGAGCATATGGGGAGAACCATATAAGTTAAGGAGGAGTGTTTTTTATAACACGCTTGAGAATTTTGAGGACGATTCCTAAACTTGAGATACAAGGACTAGAGGACGCGCGAATACATAAGAAAAATACTTGAAGCATGTTTTGGGAGTTCTCTCCATAGAGAATTCTCTGCGTCTATGGTATTTGGGTTTTTATTCATAAAGACAACACAAAAAACAAGGGGTGCAAGCATAGAAGTAAGGAATGTAACCATGTGGCCTGGCTAAGATACCTTATATTGATGAGCAAATTGTTGTCTTTGTAGAACCTGCAATCAAGCACTCTTGGCACTGTATTATTTTAAATACAAGAGAACTTGAAGGAAGCCAAAAGAATAGAGCCAGTGGCTTCGGATTTTGAGATACAGAAAAACGACGAAACCTTCTTAATCCACTTTTACGACTCAATTGTGTAACCCTAACACAAATATACATACATGTTACACCAAATAAATCCGCCCAATCATTGCTCGATGTATTACGTAAATGAACATTAATTAATTACGTGTTATCATCTGACACTGCTTTGAAATTAATACAAGGATAAGTAATTTGCATACTCTCTCTCCCTCTCGCGCGCGTAACCATGAAAAAGAACATCTTCCAGAGAATTTGTCCATGTTGCAATAAACTATATATTGCGCTCACCATACATGGAGTTTACGTCTTCGGTGGCTCATGATTTCTTAATTTGGACCTACTTCAATTCGTCAAGCCACCCGGTATTAAAAATTCATGATCAAAGATGCGAGGCATTTTCTATAATCTTATTTCTGAAAGGCCATTCATCATGGGGTTTGTTATATCAATTACAGTTTAAAGTATTTTTTTATTTAAAAATATATTAAAATATTTTTTTTTATTTTTAAAAAATTATTTTTGATATTAATATATACACCAAAACGATTTAAATATAAAAAAAATAAAAATTTCAAAATTTTAAAAAATATAATTTACACCGTAATCAAGATATCTTAGCTAGGCCACATATTGAAACTATTGTCGAATAAGACTTTTATTTAAAAAACTTGTTTAAGATTAAAACTTGCTATAAACTATTTTCAATCTTACGTACATATATATTACTTTGTCTCCATGTTTTTATTAGGATACATACCCAGCTATTAAGCTTAATATAGTATCATAATTTTAAAAAGGACTGACACCTCAGCAAAGATCTTGAAACCCAAACCATTTGATAACACTAAAAGATGGGTTTGATTTTACACATTTAATAAGGTCGTAAAACATGATGCCTTTGATTTTATTATTTTTATTTTTTTCATTAAAAAAACAAAGGCATCGTTGCAGGCACTTAAAAGCTTATTGTTCAAACAAGAGGACCATCAAAAGTTTGGTAAGCAAATAAGAACAAATTATCTACGAGGACCGTCCTATAACTAAAAGTTTGAAATTAAGTTGAAAAATCTTGTCACTGTCACGTGGTGAAATTAGTTAGTTTAATTCGTGAGAATGGGGGTGTCTATACAAAATACCGCTGTAGATTGGAATTCTAATTCTTTTCTTTCAATATAGCTAGCATATCGGCAAGTCAGAGATTTAGTGTTTTGCAAGAATACATTAAAATTTTATTTTTTTAAAAATTATTTTCTAAATTGTAAAAATTAAAGCTCTAAGTTGAAAGAATATGAAATTATTTTGTTTTTGTATATTGATAATCAAGAGGGCTCTATTGTACAAGATTTATATAAATTACGAATTCTATTCTAAGTAGGAAATCTATTTCGAGTAAGTCAATTATAATAGCTGTGATTGACTCAATCTCAGCTAATCACAATAGAAAATCTACAAAGTAGAAAATTAATTATTTCGAGTAAGTCAATTATAATAGCTGTGATTGACTCAATCTCAGCTAATCACAGTAGGAAATCTACAAATTACAATAGTTGTCTAATGTCTTATCTTTAACACTCCCCCTCAAGTTGTAGTGTGAATGTCTGTGACACCCAACTTGCGAAAATGAGATTGGAACAAGGGTGTAGGCAATGGTTTAGTGAAAATATCAATAAATTGATATTTTGTTTGCACATAAGCTGTTTGGATTTCTCTATTTTGAATTTTCTCACTAATAGTATGGCAATCCAATTCGATGTGTTTTGTCCGTTCATGATAAATTGGGCTGGTTGCAATGTAGAGTGCTGCCTTGTTGTCACAAAGTAAGGTGGCGGGTTGGCGATGTTCCACTTGTAGGTCCTGTAAGAGGTATTGCAACCAAGTGAGTTCATAACTAGTAGCTGCCATGGAGTGGTACTCAGCTTCTGCAGATGACCTTGAGACAACAACCTGCTTCTTGCTTTTCCATGATATGAGTGACCTGCAAAGAAAAATACAGTATCCAGTAATCGAGCGTCTTGTAAAGGGACATCATGCCCAGTCCGTATCGCAATATGCAGTCAGGTGCAGTGGTCCATTCAAAGAGAATAATAACCCTTGGCCAGGAGCTCCTTTAAGGTAGTGAAGGAGCCGACGTGCTGTGTTAAAATTGTGCTTCTAGGGCCCATGCATAAACTAACTGAGTGTATTTACTGCATATGTGATTTCTGGTCTTGTTATTTTCAGATAGATTAATCTTCCAATAAGTCTTCGATAACAAGTATGATCTTTAAGGAGGTCACTCCATGTAGGCATAAGAGCAACATCGGCTTTCATAGGAATTTTTTCAAGCTTGGCACCAAGTACACCTGCATCTTCCAAGATATCTAGTGTATAATTCTTCTGTTGACAAAAAGAAATGTCAGACTTGGACCGTGCAATTTCAACTCCAAGGAAGTACTTTAATGATCCAAAATTTTTTATTTTGAAATAAGTGACAAGAAAATGTTTAAGGTCATATGGCATCATCATCATCTCCAGTGATTATCATATCATCAACATATAACAATATAACAGTGAAAGATTGACCACTTGTGTAAACAGAGAATAATCTGCTTTGGACTGAAAGAAACCAATATTTTATATAGCAGATGAGAACTTATGGAACCAGCTTTGAGATGCCTGTTTGAGACCATATAAGGATTTGTGAAGACAACACACAATATGCTCCCCCTGTCAACGGTACCCTAGTGGTGGAAGCATGTAGACTTCTTCATGAAGGTCACCATAAAGAAAAGCATTGTGTACGTCCATCTGATGTAGGGACCAATTACAGACAGATGTAATAGTGAGAAGACAACAGATAGTGATAAGCTTAGAAACAGGAGCAAAGGTTTTAATATAATCGATGCCTTCATGTTGGGTGAAGCCTTTGGCGACCAAGCGAGCTTTGTATCTCTCAATGGAACCATTAGATTGGTATTTAATTTTGAAAACCCATATGCATTCAATTGGACGATGACCATGGTAATGGAACTAATGACCAAGTGTCGTTCTCCTTCAGAGCTGAAATTTCAGAATTCATGGCCTCAACCCAGTTGGGTGATGTCGTGCCTCCTCATAGGTGTTGGGTTCAACCAATTAAGAGATATTATTGATAAAATTTTGATGAGGTGTTACATACCAAGTGATGGGGTAGCGAGTGCTAGACGTGATTGGGGAAAGAGCGCCAAGAGCAAGCAGGGCAGCATAGTGAGCTTGGTAATCTTTGAAGTGAGAAGGGTTTTTGGTAGGGCAGGTGGATTGGCGAATAGGTAAGGGGTGGATGTCCATGGAAGGTGAGGAGGGAATAAAGGGAAGATGTGGTGTGATAGGTGGAGGAGACGGTTCTGGACGTCAAGAGAGAAAGAGAGGGCATCGTCTATGGCCATATGAGAATGATGTGGGGAAGTAGAAGGCGAATCAGAGAGTGTGAGGACTGGGGTTGCTTAGGTCGGGGGAGCATGGTGGGGAATGAGTTCTAGTAGGAGTAATGGGCCAGGAGATGGAGTGGGTAGGACAATAATGTCATTTTGATTTTTGGATAGGGATGTAGAAAATAAGAATATATTTTCATGAAAAACCACATCTCGGGAGGAAAGAAATTTTTGTGTATCAAGATCATAAAGACGATAACCCTTTTGACCAAGTGGGTAACCAAAGAAGACACATTGATGAGCCCGTGCATCAAACTTGTGTTTAGGAAGAAGATTGGTAGCATAAGCGAGTTTGTTTTGTTAAAGGACAAATATCACAAACACGATTTGGATCACATACAATTTCTAGAATTTTATTTGAAAGGAATTGTGTCGGTGCGTTGGATGAGTGCCCCAGACGTTGGTGCCAAAGCTAGGAGGTGTGATGAACATGGCGAGCCAAATGTGGATTTTAGGTAGCTTTGAGGTAGTAGAGCCCATTAAAATGCTTGCCTAGGCCAATCATCCTCCCCGTGTTTACATCCTGCATAATACAAAACTTATCGAAGAAAATCACAATATACTTCAATCCTCATGTCAACTTGCTCAAGAGTTAAGACTTCAGACAATTTAACAAACCCAATATTTTTAATTGTTGCTTTCCCTCCATTGGGTAAACCAACAAAATCATGCTGAGTATTGATTATGTTGTGTGTAGGTGCAAAACATGAAATATGGTCTGAGGCTCCAATGTCCATTATCCAATAAATATTTGAATGTGGGTCATGCTATGAAAGATTGCAGGTGGATGTAACAATACCTGTTGCATTTGCAAGTGGGAAATTACTAAGTCGGTTGTGCAAAAGGGCGATCAATTGATTGTATTCTTCGGTAGCGAAAGTTGGACTTTTGTTGGGTTTGGTGTCATGCTCTGGAACTGTATCCTTTTTGGCAGTGTAGGCAGCAGGCCTTTTATTTTTTGGCTTGACATTTTTGCCATGTAATTTGTGGCCCACAGGAAAACCATTGAGATAATAACAATTTTCAACTATGTGAGCCTCCATCACAATAAGAACACTGCAAAGACCTCCTTGAGTAATGCTTACCATCCTCATAGCCAGCACTAGGGGGTTTCGCTGCCATTGAGTTGCCGGATCTTGTGTCGCCCTTGGTATAGCGATCGGTTTGCATAACATGTGATCCGATCTGGCTGTTTGCCACATCCATCTGCCACTCATGTTGGAGGATCAAGCCATGGACACGACGTGTGTCAGGGATCAACGACATCTTTAGAATCGACCCATGTATAGTTGAATAAGGTTTGTTAAAACCCATTAAAAATTATACGACTCTCTCATTTTCTTCTCTTGAGGCATGTGTTTTGGAACCCTCGCAGGTGCAGATGATGGGTTCATGATATGAATCTAATTCATCCTATAGGGCCTTCAGTTTAGTGTAATATTTCTAAATCATAAAGTGCCCTTGTCGATGTTTGGCAATTTCTTGGCAGATTTGAAAAATCCTGGAAGCATTGCTTTGTGAGAACTGGTCCTTAAGATCATTCAATTGCTTGCGATATCGGGATTTAGTGGTTGCAAAATCCATAATAACACCATGTCGTTGCATCTTTGCCAAATAACAGAATTGGCATCGGTGCACGCTAGAGATTTGATGGTTCCATCAATGAATCCTAGTTTGTTTTTAGCACTCAGGGCAATACGCATTGATTCAGTCCATTGACCGTAATTATGTCCTTCGAGAGGCTTGGAAATGAGAACAAGGCTGTGTGAGTCTGAATGGTATGGGTGAGTGGGTTGGACATGTTGATTTCAGGTTCAGATGATTTCTTGTCACCCATGTTGGTGATCTGTGTTGGTTGATTGTTTGTGGTGATGGAAGACGTTTAGGCAGAGTCACCAATATTGGTGCTCTGATACCATGAAAGAATATGGAATTCCGTAGTTTTTGTATATTGATCATTAAGAGGGCTATAATGTACAAGCTTTATATAGATTGTGAATTCTACTCTAAGTAGGAAATCTATTATAAGTAAGCCAATCATAATAGCTGTGATTGACTCAATGTTGCGATGTCGCTGTCGCACAAATTAATTACCCTAACTTAAAACACAACACATAAGATAGTATTGAGCAAGCAAGGGGTCGGTCCCACGAGAAAGGTTCAAGTCAGATTTTTATGCTAGATGATATGTATTTTTTTTGGGGAGGGGTTTGGAGGTTATCTATGCTAAAACAAAAGAAAACAAAAAGAAGCAATCAATGCTAAATCAAAGAAAACTGAAATTTATCATGAAAAACTAACCTTGATCGCAAGTAAACGTCCACCTATAGAAATCAGAACTAATCATGGAAATAAAACGTCGATTTATACTCTGAATATTTATCTTTTCTTTTGTTGATTAGTTAACAGATCCGCTGTATAACTAATCCTAACCACCAAACAACCATAGTGTTCGCACTAGTAATTTAATTCAATGGCAGCCTTAAGAACTATATAAGTTGATTAATCTAGACAACATAACTGTTCACAGTCCATGTTTGATTTGATCAATCGAATGTTCTCCCTAAGGTTAATAACGTAGATCCACCATAATTATTAAACTCAATTGCTTCACAAGTTTATATACCACTACTCCGATTTTGATATTGAACTTAGCAATAGATTATCTACAATAATAACTTAGAGCCTGCTCTAGCAATTAAAATAAACAATCATAGTAAAAATAAGCATAGGTGAACAAACATATTCATCATATAAACTAAAAAGAAAAGGTAAAATAAATTTCACAGTTCTTGAAATCTGAAGGTTTCTGTGTCCTTGCAACCAAGAAAAAGAGTTTAGCCTTGCATGTCTACTGAACAATTAATAAAAAAAGGAAGAAAACATGATTTCAGGTTCTGTTTGAGGAATGTGTGTTTTTTTTCTCTTGGCTGGTAGTCCTCCTTTTCTTTTCTCTCTCTTTTTTTTTTTTATATTTTAGGAAACCCTAATCACTTCTCTACAAAATAGTCATTTTCTAAGTAGACAATTTATATTTAAATAATAATTTTTAAAAAAAGAAGAAATAACCTTGCATAAAATCTTCAAGCTTTGACTTTTGACTTAGAGGAGCTAAATTGCTGAAATAAAGACTTAGATGTCGGTTTGGATGCTTTGGGACATAATTTGAACTAGTTTCTTCACAAAACCTGTTTACTGGCAGAATTCATGTGTCATCTTAGAAAAATCATATATCTCTCATATGAGCTCTTTTCCTGCTGACATTTGGTAGGCTGATAGGTCTTCGAGTAAGGAATCCAACAAAATTGAGTTTACATGAAATGGACTTCTTTAGCTCAAGATATTCAAGTTGGAATGATCAAAAGTCTACACTAGCAGAATGCGAGATTAGACTTTGAAGGATGCAATTTCATGATCTTTCTTTTTTTTTTTTCCTATCATATATATGTAGAAAGGTATGGATGTTAGCTTTCAAATGCCACTAGAATCATTTCGTTTCGACCTCTAGAGCTCAAGTTTTGCACAAAACATCGATCGATGGTCAAATCTGTCAAGTATCTCCAATTTATTTCTTTTTTAATCTTACATCCAAAAGTGCCTTCAAAGAATTGAAGAAAGAATATCAAGATATTTTATGTATATAACATAGGCAAAATACTAGGTAAAAGGGGGTAAAACTATTAAATAATATGGTTGCATGAAATACCCTCACACTTAGCTCTTACTCATCCTTGAGAAAGGATAGATGAAATCAAACTAAAATTAAATAAGTAAAATAACTATGACTAATCTCTCTATCTCTCATCAATGTCTAAGAGTACAAGCATTATAAATAAGAATACAATAAAAAAGGATAAAGAAATAAATTTTCATGAATTTGTTTACATGCAAACTTTAAAACTCAATGCTTAACTTCTTTTGATTTTAAGCTTCATCAACATAGAATCTTAAGAACACAAAGGAATACTTTTCTTTTCTTTTCTTTTTCTTTTTTCCTTTTCTTTTCACCTTTGAAAACTTTGCATATCTTTTCATCAAGCATCACTTTTTTTTTCTTTTTCATATAATTTCCAACCATGATCCATGAGATATCAGCAATTATATGCTCTACTAATCTTTGGCCAAGGGAATAGGAAAACATATGCTCCACACATGGATAAAGCAAAGAAAAGATAAACAAGCTCAAAAGAGTTCACTAAGGATAATATGCTTTAAGTTGGCTTTTTGGCTTAAGTGGTTAAAATTCCTAATGCCTTTATCATCTTTATGTACGCAAGTAATGTGAATGTAATCTCAATAAGATATGAAGCAAGTTCTAGAGATATATATCATTGAAAGAATGCACAATCAAGGAATATAATGTTGAACCCTCAAAAGCTTGCATTGGTATAACAGTATAAAGTCAACATGACATATTTTTAAAGTCAATCCCTAAACCAATTAAATGTTAAAACTTGCATGCACACTCATTCATTCAATTTATATTGTCATCTCTCTCAACTAATTCTCATTCATAATACTTATATTCATTCTCCTATATAATACTTATATTCTCATAAACCAATGGGAGTTCAAAGGATAAAACTAAGAATTTTTTTTTAAAAAAAAAACAAAGAAAACCAAAATTTTATCAATACCCCCACACTTTTAAACACAACATTGTCCTTAATATTGAAATAAAAGAAAAGGAACATAGGAGAATGACAAAAATAAAGTAAAATGCGAAAAATAAAAGATAAGGGAAAAAGAAAGCAAATCTGATTGTTGCGATGTCGCGGTCGCACAAATTAATTACCCTAGCTTCAAACACAACACACAAGATAGTATAGAGCAAGCAAGGGGTCGATCCCATGAGGAAGTTCAAGTCAGATTTTTATGCTAGATGATATGCAATTTGAGGGGGTTTGGACGTTATCTAGGCTAAAGCAAAAGAAAACAGAAAACTATCAAACGAAATTTAATAAAATCAGAAAATTATCAAGAGAACAAACCTTGGTCACAAGCACACATCCACCTACAGAAATCAGAACTGATCATGGAAACGAAACATCAATTTATATTCTGAATATTTATCTCTTCTTAACATTGGTTAGTTAACAGATCCGCCGTATAACTAACCCTAACCATTAAACAACCACAGTGTCCGCACTAGTAATTTAATTTAATGACAGCCTTAAGAACTAGATAAGTTGATTAATCAAGAAAACATAACTGTCCGCAGTCTATGTTTGATTTGATTGAATGTTCTCCCTAAGATTAATAACGTAGATCCGCCACAATTATTAAACTCAGTTG
>Ga0325410_1002221_pt1 | contig 21680 bp, 5 predicted proteins | sample PopdelMetagenome_16_FD_206182 | JGI IMG/M metagenome (GOLD analysis project Ga0325410, IMG submission 206182) | Populus deltoides microbial communities from Bellville, Georgia, United States - Xylem-PdIQD-R3 | ecosystem: Host-associated > Plants > Phyllosphere > Stem > Wood/Secondary xylem...
ATTAATCTATATAAATATATCTCTCTCTCTCTCTCTCTCTCTCTCTCTCTCTATATATATATATATATATATATATATATAATAACATTTAATGTTTATGGATATATTAGGATGAAGTTTAGATCCATAATTATATGTAATTACAAGTTATAATTTTATTTTTTTTAGATTTAAGCGGTTGGATATTGATTAAATTAATTTTTTTAAATATTATAGATACTCATGAGTTATATTTATATTATTAATTTTCGCAAATCCACGTTTATAGATATTCATTAATATAATTGTATCGAGTTTTAACTTATAATTATATCTAACCCAATTTATAATATTTTAAAAATTATAAATTCAATTCATTTATTTTTTTTAATTAAAGTAAGTTGAATATATCATGGTCGATTGAATTGTTTTTGTTGAAATTATAAATATCACGAGCTAAACTTATATTACTAATTTTTATGAGTTTGTATTTATTGGTAAATCTATAACATGAATAGTAGATGCCATGACACCCCGAATATCATGTCTATTTTTCATACATTTAACCACTATTCAATTCTAGCAATCTCTCCATCCCTTCTAGTAAAGAATTATTTTTTTTATTATATTAAAAAAATCTAATAGTAAGCAAACTAACAAAAACTTTAGAATCCAAACATTTCTAAATAATATAAAAATAAATATTTAATCTACAAATTATTAGATATAAAGACAAAAGGAATGTTGGATATATTGAACCTGTGATATTTAGTTTTTAGAGTTTTTGACTAACTATTATCTATAATATTTATATTATTAATTTTTTACAAATAAAATGAAATAAAATAATACAAACATTATAAATGAAACAATTTTTTTTTAACACTAGAGTGTAAATGTAATTTTTTGAAATTATTAAAGCATTTTAGATTAGGTTCGAATATAAGTAACCATTACGTAATATACTAAAAGGGCTTAGTGCCCCTGTTACTGTTTACATATATACAAAGCATTGTGGATTGGAGCAGTATAATGGCAGTCCAGCCCTTGACAAAAAGAGTTGCAATGGCAACAAGGAAGGGGTGGAGTTGTCTTTTCATTGGGATACATTTGACATTGAATAGATAGTTATGAAGAAAATTGTCAGACAAGTTTTGGTGGGGCTACAGGCCATGAGAAGCGAGCACTTGCGCTGACGCTGCCCTGCAAGGACAACTAGTGCTTTGGCTGCCCAACCCTTGCGCGTGGCAGACCGAGCGCCATATGGGGCATGAGCGGCCCTACCCTTACACGGGGCAGACCTGAGTGCGCACTTGGCGTTTGGTCGGCTCCAATACGCGGGGCGGACCCCGCGCCACCTGGCACTTAGGTCTTGACAAAAGGCTCGATTGGCTTGGGAAAACTCGAGCACCACCTGGTACTGGGGCACGCCCGAGCACCACTTGGCGCTTGGATCTTGGCAAAAGGCTCGATTGGCTATGGTAGCCCCACCGCCGGGGGCGGAGTTGAGATTATTTGATAGGGGGCCAAAAATAATATAACAAGGTATAAGTTTTTACATGTAAAGAAACTGATATATAAAAGCAAATCCAACATAAAAATAGGATTATTGGTTTCTAAAGAAGAAAACTTACACTGAATTAAAATTGAGTATGTGCTCTTCAAAGAACTCAATTTGGCTAGAAAGATTATGTCTAATTATTATGGGACCTCGTGATAATAAGGTACATGTAAGAAAAAATTGATAATTTTAACGGCTCTGCTAAAAATAAAACATAAAAAAATCCAAGTATAATCGAAACAAACCCATAAAATATATCCAACTAATTAGAAAAAACAACATTCACTATAATAAGAAATAATCAAAAATAGTAAAACCAGAGTGTCTGTGTGTGTAACAATCATAAAAAAAAAAGATTTTAAATTTGGGTTACAAATTATCTTGTTTTGATAAATAATGAATTAATTGGCAGCTTTGTTTTAACCTTTCCGTATTGTTTTGTATTATTATATTTTTTGGTTAGGGCTCTAGAGAAGGAAGACAAAGAAATAGTGAAGAAAGGTAATTAAATTAAAAAAATTGTTTGTTTTCTTTTTTACTTATAAGGAGAGATAACTTTAAATTTAAAGATAAGTAATAAAATAATAATTTATTATCAGAAAGCTCGTTACTTGTTATATTTAAATACTAAAAAAAATTTAAAATATTTTACAGGGGTGTTTTGCAGGGGCCCGGGCCCCTGCTTGCCACCCCTTGGTTCTGCCTTTGCCCATCGCCACATGGCGCTCAGGTCCGGACATGTCCGCGCTCAACTATATGTGTGTTTATATAATAATGTGTGTTATAAATATTATTATTTTTATTATAACTCAAAGTATTGATATAAAAAATATTATTATTTATACATGTGATATTTATTTTTAAAATTTTTTTGACTAACTATTATCTATAATATTTATATTATTAATTTTTTACAGATCAAATGAAGTAAAATAATACCAATATTATAAATGAAACTATTTTTTTAACACTAGAGTGTAAATGTAATTTTTTGAGATTATTAAAGCATTTTAGATTAGGTTCGGATATAACTAACCATATCAATCTAAAACTTTTTGACTTTGAGTTTTGTCGGAATCCGATCAAATAAATTTTTTTTCTAGCCATTCCGATGCTGAACGGATTTGGGCAGAAATTACCATCCCTAAACCCCAGAGTCTCAAGTGTCAAGAGTTACCAAGTTTTGTTGACAGGTCTGGTGTCCATCTCTGTCTCTCACACGCACACATTTGGTGTTGGTACGTGTGGTAGGTCTAGGACTCTGCCATCTTTCCACTGCAGTATATATTTATTTAATTGTATACATAAACACAGACAACCAAACCCAAACTCCAAAACAAAAGAAAATCACATTTCTTCCCTCCAAAAAGAATCAAACTTTTTTGAATACGATGAAGGGAAAGAGGAAGGCAACTACAAATCCAGTGTTGACTGATGCTGCAGAGGGCAGTAGTAGCAACTTATTTGAGACCCAAGTGAGGGAAGGGAATGTTGATGAAGAGGAGGAGAGAATTTGGGCTTATAATGGGGAGAATCGAGAAGAAACCGAAGGAGAAGAAGAAGAAGATGATGATGATGAAGAAGAAGAAGAGGAAGAGGACTCCAAAGGAGAACAAGAGAGAGACTATTTATTTGATGAAGAAAGGACAAAACTTGATGAGGGTTTCTTCGAAATCGAGGCTATTCGTCGAAAACGAGTTCGTAAGGTCTGATTCACATTTTTTTATAGGAAATTTCTGTGCCCCCATTTTTTAGAATCTTGTATTTAATTCTTTTGCCGGGACTTTTTGCTTCTTGGTGGGGAGGTTTAGAATACGGGACCAAGGAATACAACAAGGGGTTTATTTGGTGAATTGAAGTGAATTGTGTTTTTTCTTTGTTGTTGATGATTTTTTCCTGATTATTTGAGTGTGTTTGTCGTGCTAATTGTGGCTGATGATGATGGCAAATGACTCCCCAATTGTTGCAAAAATAGGGTCAGCTGCAGTATCTTATTAAATGGTAAGTGTATCTCTTATATCCTGTCAAGGCTTTACATTTTTCTGCTTCCGAATTGGTATTCAATTAGTTCTTATCTTATATGTCATTATGGTAGGGCTAATGTAAGGAGCTATTAATCCACTTTATTGATTCCAGGTAATTTCTTGACTGATATGCTCTATTTGTTTTAAAGGCGAGGATGGCCTGAAACAGCCAACACCTGGGAGCCTCTGGAGAATTTGCAGTCATGTGCTGATGTCATTGATGCATTTGAAGAGAGGTAGATTTCTTTTCTTCTTCTTATTTACACAAGCTTCTTTGATTGCTGACGACATCAATGCCAAAGAAAATTATGTTTTCAAACTTTCAGTTAGAGTTTTCTCAAGGTAACCCGAGTGATAAATGAGTTGTTTGCTTGGCTAGCTTCTTCTTTTTTTTGGTAGCAAATAAGAAGCAGAAAGAATAAATTTACAAACTTGATTTTCAAGTTAATTTATTTTCAGTATTCTTTTTTTTGGCAATCAAAATGAAGTTTAAAGTATATATTAATTCAATGGAGTTATCTATTTACTAACAATCACTGAATTTTCTTTCTTCTGTCCCTCTTTTCTCTTGTTTTTCTGTCGAGTTTCAAGCTTGCAATCTGGCAAATCTTTCCGAAAACGGAAACGCAAGCATGGGGGTCCTCATACTCAGTCAAAGAAGAAGCAATCACGTTCCTCTACTTCCTACAATGTATTGGATGTTGAAATAAGTATTGCGGATAAACATCTCCCTTCTGCTCCTCTTAGTAGCTCATTGCTTGGTGATCTTCCTTCACCCCTTCAATTCATCAGCTCAGATCCTGGAGGAGAGAGTAATGGAGAAGCAAACAATGTCAAAACATTCAAGCAAATCGATGAGAATGGATCCATGAATGGTTCAAAGCATATTTTTCCTAGGAAAGAGGACAATGAATATGATCCAAAGCTTAGCGAACTTAGAGGAACAATTCCTAACATTGATGTAAACACGAATAATCTCGCAATACATTTCCAAGAAGAAAAGACTTTAGAAGGTAATGGTCTGGCAAATGGGCTTCCCAAGGTTGATTATGATCCTGTTCAGAACAGTCAACGCACAGGTGCTAGGAAAAGAAAATCTGGTTGTGTGAAGAGGTTCAAAAAGGACTCTGTCAAGCCAGCTTTTTTACATAATTCATCTGCAAATTTCTCAGTTGGCTCTACTGGTGGAGTTGCACAACTAGGGATTGAAAATCCTAGCTTAACTTGGGGTAATTCAAGTCACATGCCAATGGCAGAAAATACCATTAATGCATTAGCTATCACCAAGATCCTCAAGCCTACAGGCTTTTCAGCTTCTGTGTTTGACAATGTCCAGGATGTGCTTATAACCTTTCGCGCATTAAGGTTTGTTTATCTTTTAACTTCAATTTCTTGCATCTATCTTGTATGATATTTAATGATTTCTATTTCTTGCATGCTTCTGTTTGTGGAACCAACATGTTGAGAGTAGCTGGATTTCATCGTGTATTCTAACCATCATTCACAAAGAATACACATCTTCCAAGATGTACCAAGCCAATTATCTATAATAATATTTCTTCATATTAAGTAATACCCTAGTTTTCATGTTGAGTAATTCCCTAGTTTTATTTTGGCTAGTTTGCATGAAATTGATTTGAAAGGAGAGGAGTGAAGTAGCTTGTTGAGACACTATTACATGTTTAACAAACAATGTTGGGCAACTTTGGATTTTGTCCCACAAAGTGTACATGTGAGCTAGGTTTAGAGAATTAGGGATTATAGAATAGAAATAAGCTGAGGGGCGTTTGGTATTAGGACATTCAGGATTACCTGGGGAAAGCAATTCAGATGTCAAGCATGCTTGCATTTGGTACGTCAATAAATCTTGAACTCTCAAGAATCTTGAATGTTCTATGATATTAGATTGCTCATAAATATGGGAATGCGATTTGTTTCTAAAATAAGGGGAATTGGAGATGCCAAAACATTCAATATTTTTTTTGACTTGAATACCTCCATTTTAATAATTAGATTGACTGGCATATCTCTTACTAATAACAACACAAATACTTTAGGTAACTAGTTTACACATATTTGCTAGGTATTGAATTTGGACACCTAATATATATTTTGTTGAGTTTAATCTAATAAGAAAATTATTAATATAACATATATGTTATATAAATTTTTACTAGATATATAAATTTATTTGATAGCTATAGGCACCAAAAGCTCTTCTAGTTCTAAACTAAGAAGGAAACAAAAAATCTAACAGAAAAATCCTAATTAATGTTCTAGTTCCTAAATAAGGTAAGATTTCTAAATAGTATTAATATTACTTAGACTAATTTTACATATAACATCAAAATATATAAAATTAAAGATTAAATAATTGTACTTTCTAAACTTGTCTCTCGTTGACTGCATTACAAAGTCTGTGTATGGACTGCAACAAGAGGGCTTTTGAGAAAAAAAATGTTTTCTTGGCCATCCGTGACCTTTATGTTGTCAGTCTTTAATTTGTTTATTTGGAATGGTTATATGGTTAAATTTTTTTTTTCTTTTGGTTCCATGGTCAACTTGTACAGTATCTGGGGTTGCCTACCAATGCTTTTATTTTATTTACCTACTATAAGAAATTATTTAACTATAGGGATGCATTTGTGCTAGAGATTAGTGAAATGAATTATTGTAAACAAGAAGAGAGAGGAAATTAATAAAACAGATGGAATGGGGTTAAAAAAGAGAGCAAAGAGCAGATGAAAAAGGAGCAACCAATGTCAATGGGACTTTAGGTAATGTTGATAGTGGTTTTTAATGTTAAAAATGGCATTTTGGAGGAGGCGAAATTAGAGTTCTCCTATTAGCTTTTGAAGGCACCACCTGGTGAAGAGTAGAGTTTTATTGGTATGATGCAGCCAATCAAGGAGAATTTTAGCTCGTTACTTTAGTTATAATGTTAGTTGCAGTTAATTAAGGTTATCTGTCATTTTGTTTTTTTTTTTTATCTAAATAAGGTTTGTATGCTAACAGAGCACCAATTCTGTCTACAGCCGGGGCTTTGATAATAGAATATGAGTATTGCATGTTCTCATCATCAAATATATAAATCTATCTCTGTATTTTTCAACTCTTTCTCCCCTAATTAAATCACTTACGCAGACCGTTGAATTCAATCTTAACTCACTGTCCAAATATTGCTGGATTCCTGACTTTGCCATTGCAAAGATTATTTTTCCCTCAAACTATTTATTCCCAACTAGATTCTAATTGCTTCGAGAATTCTTCTTTTTAGAGTTGAAGTTTCGTACCTCTAGAATTGGCTATTTTTTTTTATTTGTTCTTTTCCCATTTTGTGCTTTATATTTCTATCTTAGTTAATACTTAATTAAAGGGCATCACTTTCTTCGTAAAAAATAGTAATAATAACCTAACATTCCATTAAAAAAACATAAAAACCTTTCTGTTCAAAATTGCCCCCCCCCCACCCCTCTCACACACACAGACATGTGCACGTGTGCTCTTCCTCCTCCTGCCAACCTCAGTACTACCCATCACCCACTTCATTTCCAACGCTTTCTTTGAATTTCTCCTACAATGGCTTAACCCACTCAAATACCAGGCACAATATCATCTATTTGGTCTTTGATTCTGTCCACAAACTAATCGAAGTGTCAAACTGGTGAAGTTTGGGAAATTGGTTCTTGTTAGAATGAATTGATTTCAAATGAGTTCAGGATTTGTTTTATGTTTAATTCAAAGGTGATGTTATTCGTATTCTACCAATTCTTAATTGTATGTGACATCATTAATGAGTGACTAAACTAGCCTCACTTCATTTTTTAATCGCAATTGAAATTCAATAACATCAAATATAAAAATTCTCTTAAACCTAATGCAAAATGCTATAAAAGAAGGTAAATCTTGAAATTTAAAATTTATAAATAAAATTTTGATATTGTAGAATATTATGAAAATTAAACTGTTATATTATGGAAAATACATTTTACATTCCCAAATTTGATTGTAAAATTAACCTGCGGTTTTAGCAATGAGATACTATATTCTAGTTGGATAAAAAAGATGCTAACCCAACATAGTATTGTAAAAATATTCTCAATTAAGATTTTTATGATTTTAAGTATTTATGAACTTTAAACTAAATACTTCTAAATTTAGAAAATCTTAAAAACTTAGTGTAAGGAGTTCCACAATTGAATAAGACACTACGTGTATTACTAACAAATTGTGTCGGGCTTCTCTAAAAGAAATTATGCTGGCCTTATGACGTTTAGAGTTGATATAAATGAAATTTGACTAGTAATTAAAAGTGACAAGTTAATCTAAAAAAAGTGGTAACTAAAATGAAGGCTAATTTAGTTATTCTGTAGAAGTGTGGAATGGGATTAACGATTGGTAGAGTAGGAAGAACACCATCATGTCAAGTCAAAAGAAAGAAATGAAATGCTTTATTTAACTTTGTTGTGAATGCATAAAATGGATCTATTGTGTTAATAATATCAGCCTAAATCATAATCTATGTGAATTTACCATTGTTAAAATGGCAAAAGCTGGTATGGCATGCCTTGTGTCAATAATGCCTGCTTTTTTTCCTCTAGCGACGACTGCTATATTGGAAAAAACTGACAGCAAGGAGTTGATTCTAGAAAGAGAATTAGTAATTATTGAAGGGTAAATTCAGTACTTTGTAGTTGAGACTCCCTTTTCTAAAGCATCAACTTTGGGGATGATTTACATCTTAGGAATTTTTGTGAATAAACATACAACCCCGGATAAGGAAATAGTAGGAATGATGACAAAGTGAACAATCAGAATTCTTATGAATTGGTCTAAATGATGCATCCAAGGAAAAAGGAATTAGGAGCTGTGTTTTTTGTCCAATTCTTAATTTTAACAATTTTCCAATGATGGGTAAGTTTGATGCTCAATTGAGGCACTCTGTGTCATGTGATTTGTCAAGTTTAGTTCTTCAATTTAAGATATTTAAGTTTATTAACTTTTGACAACCAGTCCACCTCTTGCTGTTTATTAGACATTTTAAGATATTTTTGACTTCTGATTACAGAATTCCTAAATGCATACCACATAAACCCCATTCATTCCCCTGCAATAGCATCTTAAGTCGAGAAATCCCTTGGGTCACTGTTTACAGCATTCAAACAGCCTTCTATATCCTCCTTTTCTCATTAACTCCCCCCCCCCCTCGCGATTTCACCCCATCATCACACCCTACATACGCCATCAACAGTTATAACTCACTATGTTGTTGTAACAATGTTGCTGCCAAAGCCCTAATAAATTTTCAAACCTCTGCCTTTTCTCTAAATGATTAAATAACAGTCTAAAATTCTAAATACAGCAATCTGTCCTTAGCTGCCTTTAAAATCATCCTCGTACAGCTTTATCAAACAAATCTTACTTCAGTATGTCTTTATGCTTTCTCTCGTATAAATAGAGTTTAGGAGTCTGGAGCACATGAGTTCTCTTATTATGTATGGATTGTGTTTCATGCAATTTCAGATTTATGTATGTCTTCTGGTTGTGAAGTGTCATCTTTTTAAGTGGTTTCCCACATTGCAGGTCTGATGGACAAGAAGTAACAGTGGATAACAGGTTTCTCAAGGCTAATAATCCACATCTGGTAACTGATTATTATGTTGCTGATTATGTTTAGAGTTTATTCCCCATCCACACTGCACTGTCTTCAGCCTTCAAACTGCTCATGATTTTTTCAAAATATCTTTCATGATTTTTATTGTTGTATTTACTGTCTTTTCTTTTTCCTTCCATTTCAGTTAATCAACTTTTATGAGCAACATCTCAAATACAGTACATGATTGGATGGCAGTTTGTATATGGGGGATCTGCACCATTGTATGCTTGTCTGTGTACAGTGCTGTAATTCTGTAGTTGCAGGAGATAGTGCAGGACAATTAGTGTTGTCTTAGTTCTGTAATGCAAAACTGATTGATATAGCTTTAGTGCATCGGTATTTCAAACTTTTCCCCACATATGATTAGGTTTTTGGTATTCCATCTAACGACGGTTATCTAAATATTTTACATGACAAAGACTAGAACTATAGAAGTTCACTTAGTTTGTAATCGTGCTGTCATCTCTCTTTCTCTATCTACATGTCTGTTCCTTCCACAGCAAACTCTCTCTGTTGCTGTTGGATATGATTCTGTTGAATGATGTTTCTGAACATCAAATTACTCCCTTAGTATCAGTTTACTTGATCTCATTGGAAGCATCGAAGATAACCAATTGTCATTTTCAAAAGCTATTTTATTTATTGTCACTGAAGTAAACAAATGGTCCATAATTTGTTTTCATGTGGGATGACACCATGATGTCCTTGAAGAAGTTTAATTAATTTGTTTTGGGATTATTAGTTGGTTTGGTCAACCTTGGATATAATCACTGTTAAACCAAAAAGTGCAAAAAAATAAAATAAAAAATTCAGAGGTATATTTACGCAAGGAAGTTGCCATAGGTCAACTAATCATACTGGACCAAAGAAAAGAATCAGATTGTCATCTCTAACTACAACAAAAACCTCCAAGACGGAAGTCCTTGTGTATCCACTGAAACAGGAGAATCCAAAAGATTAGAGAGGAATGGGGATTCGAGGACCGTGCTCATAGTACCTTCTCCAATGATGGGAGTTCAGGGACTGATCATCCTTGGCCCTTCGATATTGTCACTTGCAGACTATGTACTGCCACTATTTCAAGCAGGTGATGAAGATGTTGCGTTCAACTACTGGGAGCTTCCTCTTTTACTGTGACTGCTTAAACACTTGCTTTCTTCATGCTTTCCCTACCGGGACAACAGGTACTCAAAACAGGGAAGTAGTAGCTCTAGCTATGATGCTGATGGATACGGTTTGGGATCCTTACCTTTTCTTGTGCTCTTTTTTGTTCTGTATAATGTTTGCTAACATGATTACAAAGTCTTTTGCTCTTTGTCTCACAAGAATTGGAGTTCTGTTTGGCTCATGAAGATGACTGTTACACTAGGATTGTGCATGCGCCTGTGTACTCTCCTTATCTTTTCTGCAAGTTTTTAAGAGACCAAAGAACTGTAAAATAGTAAAGGAAAAAGAAGAAACTCATGAAGCTACGGCGTTCTGCTAGTTGGTGCTCTAGTTTGTGGCCCTGTATAATGTTTTGGTGTCAAGATTAATCCTACCTAGATGTGCTATGTTTATTATATTTCGTCCAACCAAGAGCAGAAGCTAGCAACAAGAAAATAGCTAGAACGATATTCCGCCATGTACTTGCCTTTTGCAATTTGTACACTTACATACAAGACCAAAGTTTCATTTGACTTTTTCTCATTCGGAGATATAATTTTTTTTTCTCATTTAGTTCTTGAAAATAATTGGAGGTTTCTTATTTGATTATGTAATTAAAAAAATAGAAAAATTTAAATTGAACAAATTATTTTATAATACAAAATATAAAAGAACAACCATAAAAAAAATACAAATATGGTGCTTTCAAGACTTATGAAGATTAGCAGCTGCTAAGATTTTGATCATTTAATTATCTTTGATGATTTGAGAAAATTAGTTTAGATATATTCATAATCATCCAATTAGAATGATCATTTAATTATAGAATGGTATGCTAAGAAAGTATATATTTGTTATGTATGAAATATCACTCTTGTCATGGAATGAAATCTAATTAATATAACAAATATCTCACTAATATATTAAATATATATTGAGAATATTATTTGCTGTTAATGATATTCAAACAGAGAAGATAATTCCAGGCACATCTCAACAAAATAGTGTTGTTAAGTGCAAGAATAGAACTATCTAGAAGCATGAGGTTACATGTTGTGTTACCTTCAATATTTTGAGTAGAAGCAGTTAATAACTAGATCAACCAAGGACTTTTTGATACTTTTAATTTCAAAATTCTATAAGAGGCATGGACAAGAAAGAAGGTAAATCTTTCACATTTGAAAGTACTTGGTTGTGTTACTTATGTGCATATATAGACTTGGAATATAGACTTTAAAGCTAGAAGTAAGCTTGGATATAACACTAATGAGTTTGGATATTGATTTTAAGATGAGAAAAATAAAAAAATCATCAGAAGTAAAGATGCCATATTCAATAAGAAAGTGATGTACAAGGACAAGGAGACAACAAATTCTGGCAGGTCTGTACCAAAAATAAAAATTACCAAGGTGGTTAACATGGATGATGTTGTAGAAAGTATTGTGCAAACCAATGTTCATGGCAAATAAAATATTGATCCAAGTGGAGCTAAGTGCACTAGCAACGATTGTTAGAAGGTCTTTGAGGAATATCAGGCCTCTGTAATATTTCTCCCCATCACTAAATTATATTTTGTTTACATAAAATAATGAGCCTGAAAGTCTTGATGAAGCTATGCAAGCAGAAGAATCAAGTGGGTAAGAGTTAGCCATGAAAGATGAGATGATTTTCTTATCAAGGAATAAAACATAAAAGCTAACCGACCAACTTGTAGGAAAGACATACTTGCATAGTATTATTTAGGGAATGATGAATCAATCATTAATGTACTTATCATCACTTGTAATATTATTTTGGGCAAATGTTTAATTATGTAGAAAGATTTGAGTAATATATAATCAAAGTAAAGATTTTTGTCATTTAACCTGTTGAATGAAGATTTTAATTATTTATTAATGTAATGTGATGTGTGTATTAACTTTTGAAGTCTTTATCATATATATATATATATATATATTCTTAAATGTATATGGATGTCCTGATGATTGACTATGATTTGATGACTAGAATAACGTCTAAGGGGTTTTGGACCTATCATAACAATTTTATACAAATCAAACAATATTTGGAGTAGAAATTATAAATTTTAGGTTAGGATTTATGAAAATTTTTAGAGGAAATGTAAATTGATTATGAATCGACTTAATTGAGTAAATTAGTAGAAATTGAGGAAGAAAACATGGTAATTCTAAAGGCATTCATAGCTGGCCATGGGATACAAATTGATGTATGATAAAAATGGGTTTATTCAAGTGAATTGTGATCTATCAACTCATAGTCTTGTGTGTAAAATGATTTTAGGTAAGTTTAGTTACTTTGTCTAACTCGATTGAATTAATTATATCATTGTGAATCGAAACCTTAAGAATAGTTACAGAACTTAGAGATGAGAGTCGTTGTAATTGGTTGATTTTGTGTATAAGGAAGAATTAATGAAAAATATACTTTTTTTTTACCTGATTATGTTATTGTTACTGTGAATCATAATAAATATTTGTGATAAATTAAAAGTGTATATGACTATGCTAATATTGTGAAAGCTAAAATAAGTAGGTATTTCTATGATGAAAATATTCTTTCTTAAAATAGTTTTGATTATTTTAAATAGATGCAATTTAGGTGATAAGTTTTAGAAAGTTAATTTTAATGATATTCCAAAGTAAATGACATAGTAAGGATTATTTTGAAAGGTGAGAAATTAAATAAAACTATTCCGCTTATTATAAAACTACATATGGAAAAACTGGATAGCTTCATCTCTTGAAGTTCGAAGGAGATTAAGGCAAGAAAATGATAAAATTTGGGATAGGTTTCTTCATAGAAGTCATAGCCTGAGGTGTTAGCTTTTTAACGGGACTGGCCTTACTTAATTTGGAGTACTAAAACTTTAGATATGGGTCAAAATTTAAGAGTAGGTCAAGCTAAAAATTGTATTAAATAGTTTTGACAAATCACGAGAATAAGAGGTTTAGGTGCATTAATGAAAAACTGGACTTTCATTTCTTCATTAAAAATTTAGCTTGAAATCTTAGCTTTCACAAGAAACAAGCCGCATCCAAAACTGAATTTTTATAACTTTAAATATAATTAAAATAAGAAACTGTGTTTTAAAATGGTCAAAATGGATTGATCGAGGTTGGTTATCATTTATTTTGCTTAAGAGTTGTTATAATGTAAGAGCTAAATTGTTGTGGTGATAAAAGTGAATCGAGATATAATGGTGTATACCTGTTGTTACGGGAGAGGTCTCGGGAGTTGTGCAGTAGTAGGGAGATACGATGAAAGCTTTTATAGTGGGTAAGCGTCTAATACATTGACTCTTTTGTTTATTAAGTTTTTTTTTTAACTACCAATTTAGGATCTTAATTCATGAAATTTTTATTGAAGAGAAATGAATTAGCTTCCTGGTAATGAGACTAATGCTACAATAAGCAAAAGGACTAACTTTCTGGCAATGAGACTAATGCTCGGTTATGAGCAAAAGAACTAGCTTCCAGGTAATGAGACTAGGGCTTGGTGAAGAGCAAAGGAATTAGTTTTTTGGTAATGAGACTAGTGCTCGGTAAGGAGCGAAGAAGTTAACTTCATGGTAAAGGGACTAATGCTTGTAAATGAGCAAAAGAAACTAGTTTCCTTGTATTAGGACTAGTGCTCGGTGATGAACAAAGGAATTAGCTTTCCAGTGATGAAAGTAGTGCCCGAAAAATGGACAGAGAGACTTAATTTTCTAGTGATGGGTTATCTCCTGGATATGAAGGATGAAAATAAATACCTAAATGGGTGAATAAATTCTCGAAAAGGGGTCAGTAATTTAGAGTCAAAAGAGACTTTAACTCGTATTGTGTAATTGTTGATATGAACACAATATAGTTAAAATGAAAATGAAATTTTAAGGTTGGTTCTTTTGTTTAAATTTTATTTATTAAGTAACTTCACCTTACTTTATATTGAATTAATTTCAAGCACTTCACATCATTGAGTAGACAAATATAAGAACTCTTTTTTTCTTTTGTTAAATTTAATGATTATGTAATTCTATATTTCTTTTGTAATGTCAACTTGCATGTAAGGAATGAGAAATTCTCTTTTGTCTATTAAACTATTTAAATTAGAATATGTTAATCAACCTTTATGAATTATAAACTCTGTGTTGTGACATAATTATTAATGTATGCAAATGACTCATGATGCTTAATGATAACCTATATACTTGTTTATATATTTATATAATAAATAAACTATAATGATGAAAGTATTGGAATATAGCGTAAAAGTTAATCTAATTCATTTGATATGAGAATGTCCAGGATGATTAAGTTCACGTTGTATTTTGATGATAGTTGATTTAAGAACAAGTTCTAGTTGATAACTTGGGATCTCCTGATATAAGAGAGATTCTGTCGAAAATTCAGTAAATTTTATTTGCAATTGCGATTGTAAAAAAAATCATCTGAGAAACAGATTAATCATAAGAAAATTTTGTTTAAATGGTGTGTGAAAATTTGGATTTTTACAGCTAGTACATTGATGGGGTTGTTGCATTAATTGAGTCTGTTAGTTATTTTATTTGGTATTATTTTAATTTAGTTTTGAGTGTGTCTTTCAAATTCAGCCTTATTCATGTATTAGTTTCTTTAATTTCAATAAAAGTCCAAAAATAAAAGTGTAAATTATTTACAGCTAGTACATTGATGGGGTTGTTGCATTAATTGAGTCTGTTAGTTATTTTATTTGGTATTATTTTAATTTAGTTTTGAGTGTGTCTTTCAAATTCAACCTTATTCATGTATTAGTTTCTTTAATTTCAATAAAAGTCCAAAAATAAAAGTGTAAATTATTTATAGCTATTAATCCTCTTGAAATTATCATACAACTTTGTTTTGGTTTATTACAAAATGGTATTCAAGCACTATTCCTTAGCAATCATGGCTAATGGAACTTGAATATCTCATTTATTAGGTAAAGTGGTGAGTATGAAGACATAACTAGCAACAACAACATTCACGACAACATGTTTTAGAGGAGCTGATTCAACAACTATAAAATATTTCAGTTAAGGTTGATTAGTTAATTAAAGTGTAAGGTAAAATACTAGAATCACCACTAAACACTCTAATAACCTCTATCAATGCACATCACTAGGGGCCTTTAACAGTTAATTCAGGTAAGACTTTTTAAATTGAATTTTCCCAAGTTTAATAAAAAGATCCTTTGGGATGGGTTTACAAAGTGAGCCATTTCTTTAATTTTCATAACACTCCAACCTAACACAAATTATTCATTGGTAGTTTTCATATGGAAGGGAAGGATGTCTCATAGTTTTAAGAGATGGAAGAAATAAGATTATTAACCAGTTGGGATTCTTTTGTTAAGGCATTACATGTGCAACTTGGAGCTTCTTAATATGATGATACCATAAAGGCTCTCATTAGCCTAAAACAATAATAAAAAATGGAAGATTACAAAATGTAATCTGAGTTACTTTTAAATCGGGTTAGAGGCTTATCCAATACACACTAACTTGAATGTTTTTTAGAAGGTCTGAGGGATGAAATTAAATTCAGCGTATGTATGTTTAACCCTCCCAAATGTTTGGCAGGGTATGGGTTAACTCGTATATAGGACGAGAAATTGAGAAACATGAAGAGAAGTTGGAGATCTAGCACCACTACTGTATTTGAGAAGCCTAGTTTATCTAGACAATCCAAGAATAGAAATAAGCTGGGAGTGACTATTTAAAGGTTAACACCAACCCATATGAAAGAGTTATGTTTTAGGTGGAACAACAACTAGGGACTGGGGAAAAAGTATGGTGACCCCAAGTTATTTTTAATTGAAAAGCTAAAGATATGGTATCTATGAAATCATTAAAGGAGTTAGGTGATATAATTTATTTAAGGGTAGTTACAGAGTTGAAAGATAAAGTGGAGACTTCGTTGCATACAATGGTGGGAGACTTCATTGCATACAATGGTGGGAAATCCAAACCTTGAAACCATATAGTTAAAAGCAAAGATTAATAACTAGATTTGGTGGTATTAATCATTAAGCATATATAATTTTATTCATCTTATGGTGGCTAAGAAGGTTGGACTATAAATGTTAGCTGAAGATCTTATTTGTATTAAAATAGTGGATGGTACTATGCTACAAAGTGAAATAAGGTGCGCTGATTTTAGTCTTGAAATTCAAGGATAACAATTCACAACTCAAGCCCTGATGATTCAATTGGTTGGTTATGAAATGATGTTGGGTATATAATGGTTTAAGGGCTTAAGGCCTATTTTATGGAATTTATCTAAATTAATTATGGATTATAAGTTTAATAGGTTATTGGTCGAATAGTTTTTAGTTGTGGGAGAAGTGTTTTGTGTTGTGGTCAAATCTGATGGTTTTCTTTCATCTTATTTCTCACTTTGATTTCTCTACTCATGTCATCATATTTATTTGATTATCATATACTTGTTTGTATGTAAGAGGTATAAGAGTGATGATTTTATCATCTTTTACAATAATATATTGATTTTTAACCCCATCATGTGTTTCTTTCCTACTGAACTGTCATAGTCTTCCCAATAAGATATGACTTGCATACATTGGAACTACATCATATAGAACATCATTAACATACTTTCCAATAAAAATTGGAACCAAGACTTGCTTAGTTACTTTCACCTCACCACAATCATTTAACCATTACAATCTATAAGGTCTATAGTGCGTAATAGTACACAAGTTGAATTTAATAATAAGGGTAGTACTAACTATATTAGTATAACTTTCAGTATCTATAATCAAACTACATATCTTGTTTTGTACATCATTTGCTTATCAATATCATCTTTATTGACTTGAACCTAGAGGTGCGCCATATAATCAATGCCTCACTTTTAATCGTGTATGCAACCTCTTCATCAATACAATCCTTCAATGATGACATGTCTTTATAATTAGATCTTTATCACTTTCAGACTCTATGACTCCATTGTCTCTGATAACCATTATTCTCTTGTTTAAACACTTTGAAGCATAATGCCCAAGCCACTAAAACCTAAAACATTTAACATCATGAGTACATTTAGGCTAAGTATCATATATACCTTTGGAACCTACAAAGACATCAACCTTGACTTTAAGCGGTTCGGTTTTGGAGCCAGTGAAAGTTTTAGGTTGGGTACCCCCCTTTCTCTTAAAATCCAGTTTCCATGACGATGAAGAACTTGAATTGTAAGTTAGTCATACATTCCCTTTCCTTTTGAGTTGTCTTTTCACTTTAGTAACCATATGAATCATGTCCTCTAGCTCCACTTAGTGTTGTAGCTAAACAACACTGTCTAACTCTCTTTTCAGCTCATTAAGAAACCTAACCTATTAACTTCCCTATCTTCAACCTCATCAACCCTGATCATTGCAATTTTTATCTCATTGTGGTAATCTTCCACATGTTTTGGCCCTTGATGTAAACTCTACAATTTTAAAGAGCTCTTTGTAATAAAAGTTAAAAACAAATTGTTTTTTCATTATGGTTTTCATGTCATCTCATGAATCAATAAGCCTTTCTTTATTCCTTTTATTATTCAAAACAAGTTGATCCCACCATATTAGTGCATAATATGTAAACTTAATGACAACAAGTTTTACCTTTATTTGTTTTATGTAAAGATGACAATCAAAGATCCATTTAACCTTCTTTTCCCACTTTGGATATACCTTTAGATCATTCTTTCTTTGAAAAACATGTATTTTCAACTTAACCATGACTAACTCTCCAACTAAATCATTACGATGCCTAAAGTCCTAACAATTCTCCATCTGGCTAAATGTTCGACCCTGTTGAAACTAACATGCCTTCTAGCCCTGTTCGGCCCTACTCTATTCCCTTATCCTGCGGATGCAAAGTCATAATCATCATCATCCACAACTTAATGATGGCTAACTCTCCAACTAAATCATCGCAATGCCTAAAGTCCTAGCAATTCTCCATCTGGCTAAATGTTCGACCTTGTTGAAACTAACATGTCTCCTAACCCTTTTCGGCCCAACTCTATTCCCTTATCCCATGAATGCAAAGTTATAATCATCATCATCTACATCTGTGTTTTCATCAACAAAGTCAATTTTAACATTATAAATTGTTTTTCGAACAATGTTTCCTTTTTGATAACCCCCATCCTTAAACCATCCATCCCACTATTTTATTATCTCATCGAAGCCAATTCATCTTTTAGATCCTTCATCACCTTAACCAACAAATCAATTTGTTGAGTGAAAGCTTGAATCTGGAAAGTGGTATCCACTTTTGGTGTCGCAGACTTTTGTGTTTCACACAATTTAAGGGTTTTAACTTAATTGTTCTCACTATACCTTTTACCTCTTGACTCACTTTTTTACGATTCTTTCAAAACTCAAAATAAATGAACCAAAGTCAATGGTTGTCGTAACACAATCCAAATATATATAAAGTGACTCAATAATCAATAAGATATTAAAAACAAGTAAAACAAACTTACAATTATGATTTCATAAGTTGTAAACGAATTCGTACAAAATATGGACAATATGAAGACTCGAAATAAAACAAAAGTAAAAATTAATGAAAACACTTATTTGAATCCTTAATAACCCAAATATCTCCAAAGTAAATTGATTAGGTCAAAATAGATAGTAGTAAATATGTTTTTGAACGTTGATGTAAATTTGACTTGTTACATAATTTAAAACATCATAATTGAAGCCTGGACCAAATGATATTGGAATAACCTCAAATTTAATACATAGTATCCTTATGACCAATAAATAACATATCACAGTTTATAGGTCATTCTCTTATTTCAAGGTATCGAAAACTCGTGTATGATCAGTTTACGATATAATTTAACTTAGAATTGAAACCCCAATTAAATGATATCAAAAAAGACCAATTTAATATGTAGTGCAATTTCAACCCAAATAACCAATATATCAATTTTAAGGTGATTTCAAGATGGTTTGATTTGGCTTTTCTATTGTTTATGTTTTTGTGACAGAATTGAAACAAGCTTAAATAACATCTATTCTTTTCTTTGTTTTTTTTTTTACTTTTTATGCTATTGATATGTTTAAGGACAATAACAAAATGAAATAACACTTTTTTTTGTTCTAAGATGCCAAAAATACAAAGAGAAGAAGAAGACTGAAAACACAACTAAACTTATGGAACAAAAAAGAAAAAAGAAATTAGAAAGATATGACCTGATTTTGAAGCATGACTCTGATACCAACTAATGTGAATCTTGTGATCACATGGTTACACAACCCATAAAAAGATTGATAATAAATCCTGTAAAATAAAAACAAGTCTGATAGAAATGGGATACAATGAAAAATTATCTCAAGGCACCAACATTATTAGAATAAGAACCCCTACCTTATGAATACTAATTCACGAATGAGAAGTATAATAAAGATACCACAAAACCAGTTAATTTTCGATAAGTCAGTTTAGTTTGTTAAATAACTAAAGAATGTGAGAAATCCTCTTAACAATCAAGAACAATAGATCATAAATTGAATAAAAAGTGTTTCTTACAAGGAGTTTTTATACTCCAAACAAAAATACCCTAATGGATCTATCCTAGTGGACTGTTTTGAACTCACTTACAAAATTGATTCAAAATAGATGATTAAATCTGAAATTCTAAAGAAATTATTAGGTTCAAACATGTCTTGGGTTGTAGATAAAACTAATTCAAATCAAATATAAGTTAAGCCCAAACAATCCTGGACTGTAGCTAAAATAATCAAGACCAACTAAGCCCATAAAATAACAAAATCAATGTTTAAACAACTAAATATATCAAGACAAAAACCAAGGCCTAATGTCTTAATTTACCAAAACAATAATTAAATCCCATATAATAAGTTTATATAGGCTGTCAAATTTTAAAGAACAAAAAAGAAGCAAGAACAAGTAGATCCCTTGCTTAAATAATGAGTAGCAATCGTCCATTATTTCCTTAGAATCAAGAAAAAATTGTTACCTATAGTCTTCTTGGAATTGAGGGAGAATCTATCGTCTTTTGTTTCCTTGGAATTGAGGGAGAATCTACCACCAATGCATCTCCTTTTCTCTGCCATTTATTTATCCCCTAAGCACTAGAAAACTTGTTTGTAGCTAAACAATCATTGTAGAATAAGAATTGATGTTGACCTTTCTTGCTTGACAACTTTAGAATCCTTGTTGATCTTGTATTCCTTTTGGCATGTGGAATCATTTCAAAAATTTATAAGTACTATGCTGCCATATATTTATCCAAAAAAAATCCAAAAAAAAAAATCCTTGCCAAGTATAGAATCCAAAAATCACAAGGAAAGATAATTCCAAACCAATTAAAAAAATCATGCAATTTACATCTTGCAACTTCTAATCAATATCAAACTGTCTTATTGAACTTTGATTGACTTAAAATTTTACACCAATATAAAACAGCATCTTTAAAATTATCTGGTAAAGTTTCAACTCAATCCAATAATTATTTTGAAATTATGTTCAATATCATAAAACCAAATAGACAATAAAAAATATTAAACCCTAAACAACCTCTTTAGTCATTTTGGTTATTGAACTTGTAATGGACTTGATGAGCCCTCAATCAGATTTGTTGATGTCATAAGCTGATATGCATCAATATCCAACATTAAGGTCCATGTTAAGTTTATATTATACTTATTCTTACACCATTAGTGTACCCTTTTCACCTTGACATAATTAACTTAGCAACACATAATGAATGAAAGAAACATAAATAAACAAGGGAAGGAAATGAAAAGCATAAGCAAGAAATTAATATAAGCAAAACTTAAGCATTACAAAATATAAAGAGAGAGCAAAAGCATGATCTTGATCTAAACACCAAGATGCCTAAATACATGGCAAATGCCTCCTTTTATAGGCCAAAATTCAGAACTATTGATTTGTTGACTAATTGATGAGTGGGTGGCCACATCTTGACTTGGTGACAATTCTTATCTTCTTGTCTGCCAAAAACGTCATTGATGACGTCATAATTTGAACAAACTTCAATCATGAAAGTTCTAGATAATTGTCTCATCTTTCCAGGGTAAAAAGTTGAGATCATTTGGACTTCTAGAACTCGAGATATGGGCTGAACACTGAACAGTATCTGGGCTGCAGGACAGATTCGGACCTCTTTGTTGTTGCTGCAATTTGGACTTGAAAACGGCCTTTTTAAATCTTGGGCTTCACATGAAAGTTGTAGGCCTATGTCTTATCTTTCCATCCATATAAAATGGACCTAAATCCAAGATCTACAGC
>Ga0325410_1002222_pt1 | contig 21678 bp, 27 predicted proteins | sample PopdelMetagenome_16_FD_206182 | JGI IMG/M metagenome (GOLD analysis project Ga0325410, IMG submission 206182) | Populus deltoides microbial communities from Bellville, Georgia, United States - Xylem-PdIQD-R3 | ecosystem: Host-associated > Plants > Phyllosphere > Stem > Wood/Secondary xylem...
TAAATTGTGATAAAAAAAATTAATTAAAAACAAATTATAATTTATAATTTTTCAAACTATAATCACTGCAACATTAAATACATACAACAGGTGGATTAAATAGCCCTCTTAAACAACAAAGAATCAAGAAACCCAGACAACCACACCACCCAGTATGAAAAGCCAAAACACCACCCAACTGGAGGATTAATCTTGTTTTGTTTTTGGTTTATATATAAATGAGAATTAGCAATTTATTTTTTAAAACTAAAAAGAATAGATTTATCCTTAATTGTTTTATTATTATATTAGTAGTTAACAATAAGCTTCGAATGAATTTAAGAATTATGGATTGAGGCTGAAAAGGTGAGATTAGAAGTTAGATAGATAGGTGATTTAAAGTGGAATGAATATCCTAGAATTATATGAAATTAAATGATATAAAAACTAATAAAATTGGTAAATTTAGATATATTTTGGGATAAGTTGAGATTATCACGTTAAAAAATTGATTTGAATAATAAAATGATAATCGGTAAAGGATCATACATATTATAAAAACACGACCAGTAAACTTGATTTAATCGAATTACTTGAGTCTAGTTGATGCTGGTCTTAATAATGAGAATTTAAGTGTTAAAATTAAATAAAATTTTATTGTTTAAAAATCAATTAAAATAAATACCATTTTAAGGAAATAAAAAATAAAACAAAAATAAAAACAAAATCAAAACAAAAACCTTTCCAAAAACCATGGAGTTGACATTGAAAAGGTAACTCGTGAGTACTGAATTGAAATATTTTAAGACTACAGGAACTAAACATTACTTTACCACCCATTAATAAAAGTATAAAACTTGGAAAACAAAAGGGAGAGAGAGAGAGAGAGAGAGAGATAAAAACTTCACCTCCCTTCCTCCCTCTCAGACACACAATCCAAAAAAAAAAAGCCCACAATTTGTGAATCAATCTAAAACAATTCCAATCTCTCTTTTTCTTCGATTTCAAAAAATCAAAAAGTAGACTTAGTATCATCTGACAAATACCAAATTTTATTATTATTATCACCTCAAAATCAAATAAAAAGATTTAAGAAAAGACAATATGAAAGAAGCAATTAGAGAGAGAAACACAGCAATAGTATCACTTGTTCAATCATTAAATCAAACCTTAAAACAATCTTCTCACCATTATTTTTTGTTACTACTTTATCATCATTTTCAACAACACAAAAAACAACAATCTTTATTATTAATCTTTATTATTAATTGCTCTTTTATTCTCTCATCAAATCTAAATCTTACCCTCACATCAAAATCACAACACTGACCACAAACGAAAACATCATCACCACCATTGATTCTTCTCCTGGAGAGAGAGACTTTACCTAAAAATTCTTCTCTTAGAGAGAGAAAGCTTGAAGCTTTATCCATGAATCAATCTGTCAAGTTTTATTTTTTGGGATTTCGTTAAGTTTAAATTGGTGGGTTTGGATCTATTCATTGATTTCTGAAGTGGGTTTGTTTTAAAAGTTGGTATTTCTGTTAAAGTTGGAAGCTTTTTGGTGATCTTGACTAATGGAGGAAGCTGGTGGTGGTGGTGATGTGGAGGTGGAAGCGAAGAAGAAGACACCAGGAGAAGGAGAAGGAGAAAGTAAGTCTAAGAGGAAAATGAAATCTGCTTCCCAGCTTGAGATTTTGGAGAAAACTTATTCAGGTTTGTTTGTTTCAAGTTCTGAACTTTTGCATTTTTTTGTTTATGGTTTTGTTGTAAATTTGTGATTTTAACTGTTTTTTCGGAGAAATTATGATTTTTTGGAAGCTAAAATGTTGTGGTAGTTTGTAAAATGTCGAGCTTTTTAATGGGGTTTGTGTAATTTGTTTCATTTGTTCTGCTTTTTTAGACTAAATTTATGTTTTTCTTTTGTTCATTTGTGCAGGTTGGGTTTGCTTTTTTATTTTATTTATTTATTATGATTTTGTACAAAATTGTTTTCTTTAACTATTTTTGGTGGTTTATTTTGATTTTGGAAGCTGAAATGTAAAGCTTGTTTGTGAAATGCTAAGTTTTGTACCTAATTTGCTTTGTTATTTTTGCAGAATTTGTTTATATATAGTAATGGTGTGTTGTTATTATTCTTAATGTATGTTTTTTTTTTATTATTAATTTTGTTGCTGGTTTGGTGTAAATTTGTGGTTTTCTTATTAGTGGATACATACCCATCAGAAGCAGCAAGGGCTGAGCTTTCAGTGCAATTAGGACTGTCGGACCGGCAGTTGCAGATGTGGTTCTGCCATAGGCGTTTGAAGGACAGGAAGGCACCTTTGGTGAAGCGCCCACGTAAGGAGTCACCATCACCAGCAGGGATGCCAGGTGGAGGGGAAATGGGAGTGGTGGCTGAGGTGGGAAATGAACATGGGTCAGGGTCAAGTCCATTTGTGCTTGGTGTGGATCCACGGCGAGCAGTTGGAAGGCCCACTGGGGTGGCTGTTCCAAGAATTAGTGCTGATGTGCAAGCAATGAAGAGGTATTATGAGCCACAACAGTCTATTGCGGAGCTTAGAGCGATAGCATTTGTGGAAGCACAGTTGGGGGAGCCTCTGAGAGAGGATGGTCCGATTCTTGGGATGGAGTTTGACCCCTTGCCACCGGATGCATTTGGTGCACCTATAGGTACTGTTGGTTTTGAGTTTTGTTGTCTGCATTCTGCACCTTTTTATTCTATGATCACAAGTTGAAATTTGAAGCCATGCAAGAAATTTATCAAATCACCTGAATGTGCTTTAATCAACAACATTGTAGATTGTTTTCCTTGGATTAGTATTTTTGGTTTGCACATGGCATGTGATTATTGAATTTGAGCCTATTAGATAACTCTAATCGAATTATGATTATTTGTGAGATATATTGGCCCTGAAGAAATTATCAGTATAATAGAACATGTTAGAAATGGTTGTGATTTTTGGAGTATGAATGCATGAAATCTTAATTTGCTAGAAGTTTTCATTAGAGATGATGGTGGAAGTGGTTGTATAAAAAATGTTGGATTTTGTTTTTTTGAAATTAAAAGGCCAACAGACAATTCCACAAGGCCCTGCTTTTAATTTTTTTTTTTTTTTGGTTTCTTTCACTGGTTCGGTATGTTGGGTTTATTTATTTATTAATGCACTTCATGTCTGGAATGTGTCTATTAGTGGCAGAAGTGATGTTGCCAAAACTTAGACAGATCTTTTCTATAAAATTTTGAATAAACAAGGGTATGTATCGACATGCTTTAGTAAATTTAACTTTGAAACCTTTCTTTAGGCTATAGTTTTCTTTACCATTGTCTTCCATCTTCCACAGATTTGGCTAGTCCCAGGTCAATGATTTTCTCACAAGATAGTAGAGGAATTTCAGATTTGGTACCTTTTCAGGGTGTCTTTGATTGGAGAATGAAAGGTTCTTGTGAAACTTTTTAGTGCCGAGTTGTGAGTTAAAGGCATTTGATATGAAAAAAAAGAAGAAAAAAACATGTCTTTTGCAATCTGAAAATGAAAATAATAATAATAAAAAAGACAGAAAAGAATGCATATGCACTGCACAAGCTCAAAATCCAAGTGTCATAGCCCATGGGCACAGAGAATAGCTTGATGATCCAAACTTCCCTCAGTTGTTCCCCTACATCTTTCTTTTACATGTTCCAATATGTGGTCATCTTGGGAAGGGCAATGGAGAAAATATTTATCAGGTTTCTTATTGAGAGAATGTAGGTGGTTAAGTTGACATTTTTCAGTGCTTTAGCTAGGACTTGTAGAGTTGTTTCCATGAAATGAGGGAAGACTTCTCAAAGAACGATGTTTTGCTACCTGCAGCAGGTTTTTGTTCTGAGTTGATGTCATGCATGCTTCTAGTCACAAGATTGTTTAATTTCCTGGACTTATGAGTAAGAGATGTAATTTATATGAATTTAGGGATCAACTATCTAGAGTGAACACTGTCAGAAATGTAGGTCATGCCAGCTTTTTGGGATATATAGTATGTGAAATGTTATTTAAGTGATAAGTTCACCTCTTTTGTGCATCCAGTTTTGATCTTTCTTCTTTTTTTACAATGAACATTAATCATGCTACCTTGTAGCTCAAACTTGAAGTTACCTGCTGTGGTTTTTTGCTGCTTTATGTGCGCCACTATTTGATGGTATTTCTGAGAATACTAGGTTTGAGCATCTGATGAGCTTTTTATATGGTTCTAGGATCAGCAACAACAGGGCAGCAGAAACAATCTGTAAGGATTTTTGAGGCCAACCTATATGAGCGGCCTGATGTAAAACCCATCAAGGTGAAGATGCCCATCCTTTTACTCACTGAAAATTAAAAGTAGTTTTCTCCCATTATTGTTTTTTTTTTCCTGGCTTTTGCAATACTTTTCATGACTTGGTTTCTTTTGTTTTGATGTTTATCTGCTGGTAATGTCATTTACTTTCGGTGAATTGTGGAGTTTATATATTGTCCCCTTTAGGCCCTTGAATTTTGATGGGCAATAAATATGTTCTTCTGTTTCGTTTTTCAGAGTACTACAAGGACTCTGCATGAATACCAATTCCTTCCACAGCAGCCAACTGTTAGAGCGGAGGCATATGAAAGAGCTGCCCCTTCATGCCAGTATGGCTCACCTGCTGATGTTCATAATGTGAAGACTGAATCAATATCTGCCACCCTACCATTCATGCATGCAAACGAACAAGTGTCCTCTGGATATGGTTTATCAAATCAAGTGCCCAGTCTAAGTCTTATGCCTCAAGAAAGCAGGCAGGGCCATCTCTTGCCATCTACTACAGGAGAGTACGAAACTGTAATACAAAAATGCTCCTTTACAAATATTGGTATGGATGCACAATCTGGTGCTCACCTGGTTACTGCATTGGACAATCCTTATATGTCATCTGACAGGAGAGTAACCCATGACGAGGATGCTTTGCGAATGCAGAGGAAACGCAAGGTATTAAGTGAAGCATTTCATAAGTTTTGAACTGTAGACTGGTAAACAATGCACTTCATTGACTTTTTGCAGAGTGAGGAGGCAAGAATAGCACGCGAAGTTGAAGCCCATGAAAAAAGGATTCGAAAAGAGCTTGAAAAGCAAGATATTCTAAGGCGAAAGGTCCGGGTCTCATACAAGAGTTTCCTTTTTAAAATCTGTAATTTCATACTGATAGTGTTATGTAACTTGTATTGTACATTCAGAGAGAGGAGCAAATGAGGAAAGAAATGGAAAAGCATGACCGTGAGAGGCGGAAGGAAGAAGAGAGGTTATTGCGTGAAAAGCAGCGAGAGGTGGAGAGATACCAGAGGGAGCAAAAGCGTGAACTGGAGCGCAGGGAAAAGTTCTTGCAGAAGGAGTCTATCAGAGTAGGTTCAAAAACCCTATTTAAGACTGTCCTGTTATGTTTGCCTGTGAGGAAAAATTGTCACTTTTGTTCATTTATGCACCCAGGTTGAGAAAATGAGACAAAAAGAAGAATTGCGTAGAGAAAAGGAGGCAGCAAGGCAAAAAGCTGCTACTGAGAGGGCAATTGCCCGGAGGATGGCAAAAGAGTCAATGGAGCTCATTGATGATGAACGCTTGGAACTCATGGAGATGGCTGCCTCCAGCAAGGGATTGCCTTCGATTATTCCTCTGGACTTTGAAACTTTGCAAAATCTAGATTTATTTCGAGGTTGGTAATGTTGGATTTAATCAAACATACATTTGCTATTCTCATGCAAAATATTGATTCAGAGCCTTGGAAGATTTTACTGCTGCACAATATTATATATATATATATATACATATTAAAAGGCACATGCATTTGTTTTGATTTATTGTGGGTCAATTTTCATTCCACTTGCAGCTTAACTTTTTATATTGCTTTTCAGATAAGCTGACTGAGTTCCCTCCCAAATCTGTGCTATTAAAGAGGCCTTTTCTTATTCAACCTTGGAATGATTCTGAGGAGAATGTAGGAAATCTTCTTATGGTGAGTTTCTGTAGTTTTTCCTAGTTTTTGTTCCGCTCTGCTTATCTTGGAAAGATGGGAATAGTTGAGACTGGAATGCAACGAAAGACTTTCTTCAGTACAAGATCACAAATCTTCTTTATACACTTTTGTAGTGTTCATGATGCATAATCTCATCTCATATTTTCCATAACTCTATGGAATGTGCTGGCTGCTCTATAGGGAACAGAAGGAAATCAGAAACTTCAGCTTTTCCTTGAGGCATATTTTAATCTTGTGTTATGCTTTTGTTTCAGATATTGATCCTCTGCCTGTCATTTATATTTTGGTTCGAGTAGGCACAGAAATCATTTTCTTTCCATGAGTTTTTTTGCTGCTTCTTTGAGGATAAGCATGATTTTCTCTTTCAATGTTTTCCTCTGTCATTGTATTTTGGTTCAAGGAGGCACAATAATCATTTTTTTGCCACATTTTATTTCTCCTGTATATCTGTAAATCATTTATGATTAATGGGGTGCGATGAGTTTTCAAGTAATTGTTCTGAAAATACCATTTGATTTATTAATGCCTGAGTTAATAAATGTGTGGTGGGTGGTGTTAATGAATTAAAAAAAGGAGATAGAATGAGTTTTCATTATATGTTAATATCTTTTTTTTTTTTTTTTATCTTATTATCAATACATTGTTTATTTCATCTCCCTCAACACAGAGCCCATCTTTTGAACCGAAAATCTCACCTCTTCTATATATAGTTGAACCCTGATTGTATTGTTTCTTGTGGGTGTTACTGCTATGCTTTCCTTTTTTAACCTAGAATATCCATGCCACTTTTTTCAATAAATTCCACTATAGAGTACATGTTCATTTATTTTGGACAGGAGTTTATTTCTTGGCAGGAAATGCAGCATTCCACAAGATTTAGAATTCCTAATGCATAGGCATATCTTTTTTTTTTAAGCATTTGAAGTAAACTGTAAATTTATAGGTTTGGAGGTTCTTAATCACATTTGCGGATGTTCTTGGGATATGGCCATTCACTTTGGATGAGTTTGTCCAAGCTTTTCATGATTATGTAAGTATCCGTGGCATATGATGTAGGGTTATCTTACTTTTTGTGGAATTCAGATGTGTTTCCTGCTCGCTATACTTTCAGGATTCAAGGCTATTGAGTGAAGTACATGTTGCCCTATTAAAATCCATCATTAAAGACATTGAAGATGTTGCTAGGACACCTGCAACTGGGTTGGGGCCAAATCAAAACGGTGCAGCTAATCCTGGTGGTGGACATCCTCTGATTGTCGAAGGGGTAGGTCTTCTTTGTTGCCTGTTTCAGTGGCAATTTGATCTCCTCACTTATGTTCCTTGTTTCCATCCTAAACTATTTTGGGCTTCTATGTCAGGCGTATGCATGGGGTTTTGATTTACGTAGCTGGCAGCGACACTTAAATCCATTAACTTGGCCTGAAATATTGCGGCAATTCGGTCTTTCTGCAGGTTTTGGGCCACAACTGAAGAAAAGGAATGTTGATCAGGCATATCTCCGAGATGATAATGAGGTGGTTGCCCTTTTCTTTGGGTCATCTTTTTTTTTTTTTGCAGTAACTGTTCTCCTATAGTTGCTCATGTTCGAGGTTTTGTTATTCATTGTGGATGGGTTATGCAAGCTATGAAAGCTTGGACTGTTTTCCAAGTTTGATTGTTGCTTTACTCTAAAGACGAGCATTTATCATAGTTTTGGACAACATATACCAGATTTTTTGTTGTATAGAATGCTGTAGTCCTTGTAGGGTGACTTATTTACCGAACAGCTTATACTAAGGATTGCTTCTGCTTCAGTATTTGTTATATTGTGAAACCGGTGTATCTTATTGTTTGTTCCATTGGTCCTTAAGGTTTCTATTTTTCAATATGGGGGCATACATACTGGTACTCGACCTTATTTTCATTTCTGTTTTGTTTTAAAATTCTCTCCAGTTTGTGGTTGGCTAGCTCTACTTCTGTTGTTTGACTTGTTGGTCAAATATATTTGCTTGACCACAGGGGATCTGGCATCTGATAGTTTGAGATGTGCTGTCACTTTTGATTGACATGAGAATTGTCTGATAAATGTAAAAATAATGTAGCTTGTGCTATCGATTTTTTGTGCTGCACGTGCATGGTGGCATGGTTGCCTGTCCGAATGAGTTCCAGTTTTTAGGCCAAGCTTGAGGAATTTCAATTTATCTACTTAGGAAGCTTGGAGGAACACAATCTCATAATGATTCAGATTGCCAAGAAGTTCTATATTCTGCATTCCTGAAGTCACATGTTGTCAAAATAAAAAGAAAAAAACATGTCTAATAATTGTGCAGAAAATTTCTTACAATAATACTTAGAGATATTGCATGCATTTCAGGGCATACACTTCTCATTCCTATTGTTATTTTTTTTTACTTTGGTTTTCCTCATAGTTCCCTTTTTTTTTTCCTTTGTCATTAAAATTCAGGGTAATGATGGTGAAGATGTAATTACTAATTTACGGAATGGAGCAGCCGTTGAAAATGCTGTTTCCATTATGCAAGAAAGGGGATTTTCTAATCCACGCAGATCTAGGCATCGCTTAACTCCTGGTACTGTTAAATTTGCTGCATTTCATGTTCTCTCTCTTGAGGGGAGCAAGGGTTTGACCATATTAGAAGTAGCAGACAAGATTCAGGTACTTTTATAATGGCAACTCTTTATATTCTTCCCTCCATTGCATAAAGTTGCCTTATCTATTCACTTTGCTTTTTTTTTTTTTTTAAATGTTTGGTAAGAAATCTGGGCTGAGGGATCTTACAACAAGCAAGACACCTGAAGCGTCAATTGCTGCTGCTTTGTCAAGGGATTCTAAACTTTTTGAGAGGACGGCTCCTTCAACATACTGTATACGTCCTGCATACAGGAAGGACCCAGCTGATACTGATACAATACTTTCTGCTGCCAGAGAAAGAATTAGGACATTTAAAAGTGGTATTGTAGACGGAGAAGATGCTGATGATGCTGAAAGAGATGAAGATTCTGAAAGTGATGTGGCAGAGGATCATGAGATTGATGATTTAGGTACTGGATTGAATTCTAAGAAAGTGGCTCATGATTCTCCTGAAACTAATGAATTTAATGGGAAAACAGTCTTGGGGAATGGAAAGGCAAGTGGTGGTCTCAAAACTCCACAAGTCCGCCTTGAGAAAGTCAGAGCGGGTTTGACTTCCCTACATTCTGAAGGCACTAATGAGTTAAAGGGTGCTGGTTCTTCAATAGATGAATCTGTAGATGTTGCTGAAATCCACACCATTCCTGATCAAGATGTAGATATTGATGAAAACAACCTGGGTGAGCCATGGGTTCAAGGACTTGTAGAAGGGGAGTACTCTGATCTGAGTGTTGAGGAGCGTCTTAATGCGCTTGTTGCATTGATTGGTGTGGCAATTGAAGGAAACTCCATCCGTGTTGCCCTTGAGGTATAATTTCCTTTTGTTTCTAATGAAATCTTAAAAAAATGCTATATGCTTGTCTCTAATCTCAGATGAGACTTGTTCAGGAACGCTTAGAAGCAGCAAATGCTCTAAAGAAGCAAATGTGGGCAGAAGCACAACTTGATAAACGTCGTATGAAGGAAGAGTTTGTCACGAGGACACAATATTCATCATTTACAGGGAACAAGATGGAACCTAACCAAACAATTTCTGCCACAGAGGGTAGACAAAGCCCAATGGTAAGTGTTGATGACAGAAGTAACGGGATGCCTGTGAATGTATCTGTTCAGCAAGAACAGTTAAGTGACCAGCAGAGTGACATGAATTATCTAAATAATATGCCATTTGAAGGAAACATGCAAATGCAAGATTTATCTGCCGGTCCAGATAATCTGACATATCAGCAAGCAGGACATATTGCTGAAAAATCACGTTCACAGTTAAAATCTGTTATTGGTCACAGGGCAGAAGAGATGTATGTATATAGATCATTGCCCCTTGGTCAGGATCGCAGGCGTAATCGATACTGGCAGTTCACCACATCTGCTTCCCGCAATGATCCTGGCTGTGGCAGGATCTTTGTTGAGTTACATGATGGTCGCTGGAGGCTTATTGATTATGAAGAGGTATTTTACTTTTTGAACCCATATGCTTCACAAGTCTCTATGTACAAGTCAGACCACTTGTGCACACTTATGCATGGTGTTGATTTTACCATGCATGTGGAACATATAAGTTCCATGTTCAAGTTCATTTTAAACTTTTTTCACCATGAAACAATGGCTAGTGCTCTATAAGTTCTCTGCCTACAAATGCATTTTTCATTTTTCTTTTGTTTGTTTTCATCATTTATGATATTCATGCAGGGTTTTGATACTCTGCTGTCATCTTTGGATGTACGTGGGGTTAGGGAATCCCATTTGCATGCAATGCTGCAAAAGATTGAGGTGCCTTTCAAGGAAACTATGAGGAGGAGAATGCTACGTGCTAACACCGAAGGACAAAGCAAAGATCCAATCAAAGCTGAAGCTATTGAAATGGCTGCTGGCCCTGAATCTGGCACTGGTATGGATAGTCCACGCAGCACTGTGTGTGTTCCAGATTCTGATATGTCTGAGACCTCAACATCTTTCACAATTGAGCTTGGAAGGAATGAAATTGAAAAAAATCACACCTTGAAGAGATTTCAAGATTTTGAGAAGTGGATGTGGAAAGAATGCTTCAAGTCTTCAGTCTTGTGTGCCAAGAAGTATGAGAAGAAAAGATGCACGCAACTGCTTGGTGTTTGTGATTACTGCCACGACACTTACTTTTTTGAAGACAACCATTGTCCTTCTTGCCACAAGACGCACGCCTCTCAAACTGGCTTGAATTTTTCTGAACATGTGGCTCATTGTGAAAGGAAGCTAAAGATGGACCCTGACAGTGCTTTGTGTAGCTTATCTTTTCCACCGAGGATCAGATTGTTAAAATTGCTACTAGCTTTGATAGAGGCAAGTGCCCTCAATGTTATGGTTTGAATTAGGCATATCCTCCTTGCCACATATCAATATAATGGCTCGAAGCATGGCAAGAAAGTCCACAGTTTTAAATAACAGCCATTATTTACAGAATCGGAGCACCTCGTAATAGTTATAGTTATTCAGTGTTATAGTACCGTTATTGGTGATCCTTGACCGCAACCACTATTACGATCAAAACCTGCAATTTAAAACTATGACTAAAACCCGCAATTTAAAACTATGAGTATGTCAACTCTTTATTATTGCTTTCTTAAATTTTGTGTGCTTTGGGTTGGCAGGTTTCGGTTCTGCCAGAAGCTCTCCAACCTGTTTGGACCAATGGCTACCGGAAATCTTGGGGTATGAAGCTGCAGTCCTCATCATGTGTTGACGACCTACTTCAGGTTTATGTTTGGCCTTGTTTAGTGGCATGAATTTTTGACGACCTACTTCAGATTTAATAGCAATGATAGTGGTAGTCCAGAAATATTCACAGCAAAAATAAATGCCTACTTATAACTATATGCTCTTTAATTTTCAGTTACAGAATACCGTTGATGGATTGGTTATATTGCCATCTCGCTAAATCTTAGTGTGTGCATGATTGGGTCCATGGAATGCATCATGAATAGCGTGAAAAAGTAAATTGCATTATCTGGACAGGTGCAAGAGTTTGAAATTTATTTCATGCTTCCAGGGACTGTAATATTGGTATCAATTTGTTGGATAAGCTCTGTATGTAACATCAAAATGAGGGTGAAATTTGAATGTTGAGTCATTATCTGTTCACGTGTTGAGTGGAAGTTAATTGAAATCACTGTGTTTATTGCATTTAGAGTATTTCTAATCTACTTCCTTTAACATGTAATGCTACAACACTACATTCACTTGGTGATTTTTTACTTTTACCATTTGTGTCTTTTTTTGACAAAATGCTATACTGAGCTAATTGCTTCTTTCTCCTTTTTTAGTCTCGTTAAAATTAATTTGGAGAACATATTAAGATGCAAGTGTACATTTCTCTTCCTCAGATTCTGACACTGTTGGAGGTTGGCATGAAGAGGGATTATTTGTCCTCGAACTATGAAACCAGCAGTGAACTTTTGAGCTCATCTGACCCATCTGGATGTGCTGCTCATGATTCTTTCAATACAGGAACTGCTCCTGTTCTTCCATGGTTACCACAAACAACAGCTGCTGTAGCTCTAAGGGTCATTGAATTTGATGCATCCATCTCATACATGCTGCACCAGAAACTGGAGTCTCAGAAGGACAGGAGCGCTGGGAACTTTATTGTGAGTAGCCCACCATTTCAGAAGTTTTGTGCTTGATGATATGATAAACAAAAACCATTTGCATGTTTCATTAGTTTGTCATTTGAGAAAAAAAAAGAAGAAGAGCTTATGCCTTTTTTAGCTATAGACTGATGTCATGAAGTCATGCTTCCAATTAGTTGTCTCTTGGTCATTAAATGTGCATCTTGAAGTAGAAAGAAACCTGAGATTAGTAACACTAATACTAAAAGCAAGGGATGTAGGTCTGAAGCTTTTAGAAAGCTTTTGGTTACTGTCTTGAGATAGAAGAAACCATGCATGGGATATTGTCTCTGTCTGTCCCTCCAATCAAACATGTTTCTATCCTTCTGTCCCGGAACACTAACCAAATACAACCTTAAATTCACTTGAAGCAACATAGTTTATTGGTTTCAGATGTAAAACTAGGCACAAAAATGATGGGCAGAGAACCACTCTTAATTATCCCTTCTTGTAAAAAGCTTAGAGGAAGGTGGTAATTATGACATTTCATTTTAGCCTATAGAGGGTGTTTAAGATGGAACTACTGGATTTTGGGAAGGTGTGTCCTGCAATGAACTTTACACATATGCTGGAGAACATAAATCTCTCATTTGAAAATTCTAAGTTCACTCGTATTATATTCCTGACTCTTTTTTCTGAACTTTGTATTAGAAGCTGCCATCCAAGTATGCTGTCATGAAGAACACCCCAGATAATGAAACCACTGAAATCCCGCATCAAGCTGGGTTACTTCAAGAAGATGATCGGGTTGATGTAGGGATTGGGTTAGCTGGGTTGGGCCGTGAACAAGGGATCCGGGGCAGGGGTCGAGGTCGCACTCGTTGTGGGAGATCACAAACAAGGATTATTGGTTCCAGATCTGAATCCAGCAAGAGAAGTGCTTCCAGAAGTAGTGACAGATTAGAGAAGGTATTGTCATGGACGGGACGATCTCGTGGCCGTGGAGGACGTAAAAGTGGACGTCGCAGCATTAGAAGTAGGCAAAAAGCAGTCAAGAAAGCGGCTGAGATCATTCCTGAGAGAAAGATCCCCAAAGAAACTCTGTATGAACAGTCGACAAGACGCATGGGAAGGCATGTCTGGAATGGTGATGAAACAAGGTTCCACACGGAGGATGCTGAAAATGCCAGCAGCTCTGAAAGATCCGAGTACAATGATGAAAATGAAAATATTCCTGCATCAGGAGATGAATATGATGACCAGGTAGTGGATGCCTATGCAGGTGGTTTTAATGGCAAGTCTGATGACTTGCTGGAGGGAAGTGATTATAATATTGACAGCAATGAAGAAGATGATGATGATGATGCCATGAATGAAGATGAAGATGAACATGGGGACTTGGATGTTGAGGAATACATCAACAGGGACTCCGATGAGGATGGAATCAGGGATGGAGGACAAAATGGGGCCCAAGATGGTACCGAATCTTCATCTTCAGATTTCAGTGACTAGAGAAATAACCTTAAAAGTGTAGAATATTGCTGATGCAGGAGAAATAGTCAATTCCTTGATTTGTATTCTTTACTGAAATCTGCTGCACACACTGTAATTGAAGTTAATGTAATTATAGAGGAAGCAGTAACTGTGCATAGCTCAAAGCACCATCACTGTACTGGAAATCAAAATATCAACGATTTGTTCTTTGGTCTAAGAAATTTTCCACCAAGTTTAGACCTTTTGCTATCGTAGTTCAATACAACCTTAACATTGCCATCATGATAAACAAAAAATCAGTATAACATAATGAGATTTCAAGATTCATTGAATAGTTCCTCCAGCAAAACAATTAAAAATAGAAAATTTAAATTCAATGTACCAAACTAAAACTGTTCTTAAAACAAAACTTCATTGCAATAATCATAGAAAATCCAAGAACAGACTTGTTCAATCTGTGCAATTGTAACCTCAACCTCTACACCAGGTCAGCAGAGCTGAAAAACATACATGTATGCACATGGAGACCATCCAGATCAATCCATTACACGAAGAACTAAGTTTTCAAATTCCAAAAGCAACTAAGATACAATAATAAAAAAGACAGGTGAACTAATAAAGTCTAGAATTTAAATCAATGTTTTCACCACATGAAACTTTTCGAGTCGTAATATGAAGGATTCTGGTTGGTATCTTAACTCTCAAGCTCTTATCCTCAACACCATGAATAATATCAGCACACATTACATATATTAAAAAAAAAATAAAAAACAAAAACACAAGGAATTAAAAACGAAAGGAAAATAAACCCCAGGTAATAAATTGAAAAACAAAGTAAAAACAATCTTTTTTAAGATTCTTGATGTTCATTGAAGAAAAAATAATCCATAGTCGAACAATTTGTTCTCGAGATTTCTCCAAACCAAGCTTAACAGGATTGATTTTTAGTAGTAATAACTATATTTTACGAGAGAGATGCTTCGTGATTCTTATTATTTATTTTATTTAAAATAATTTATGAAATTATAATTTTTTTTAAAATTTAAAATTTTTAACTTTTTTATTTATTAGATTTGATCTCTATTATTTTAAATTATATTTATTTTATTTAAAATAATTTATAGATTGATTTTTTTAAATTTCATTTTCATTCAACTTTTTTAATTTATAAAATTTATTTCTCATTATTTTAATAAACTTTTTAAAAAATATTAATAATTTATTTTTAAACTTATTTTTCATTATATAAACATACCTTAAAAAATATTTTTCAACTTATTTTATATTATATTATTAAACATAAAAAATATTTTATCTTTCAAAAATTAAATTTTATAAGAACACCGAAACCACTTTCCACCTAAGGAGCTGAATTATATAATGCACAAAGTGTTTTGCAGAATTCAGTGGAAGTTTTGCCATAAAAGAAACACTTATTACGCGAAAAAAGAAAAGCATTACAAGGGTAAGGGGAAGGCATTATAGAATTTACCAAAAAATAGAAACTATCAAAAGCTGACACCATAAATAACAAGTTATGTATCAAGAAAAGCCAATCCAATCGGAATGCTAAATTCTGTTCAGTAATTCCTAAAATGCCTATTCACAAAAAGCGTTCCATTTCTGTTCGCATTCTAACATTGATCTCAAGGTCCCATGAGAGATTTGATTCCTGCCTTCTGCTCTGAAGTTAGCCTTGTTGGAAACTTGATGCTGAACTTGATTCTCAAATTCCCTCTCTTTGTGGGGTCTTTTGGGATTGGCATCCCTTCCTTTGGAACAACCTCCTCGTAGTTTGGATGAATCACGGTGTTGATGGGAATAGTCAAATTCCTTCCATCTAAGGTTGTGAGATGGACAGTGTAACCTGTCAGGGCTTCAGATAAAGATATCTTCTGTGAGAGGATCAAGTCGTTACCATCTCGACTGAACATGGGGTGGGGTTTTTCATCGATAATGAAGACTAGATCTGCTGGTATAATATGTTGCTGTTCATTCCCTTTCTCAGGGAAGGTGATCTTAGTGCCTTTCTTCCAACCTGGCTTTATGTCAATGGTTAGAATCTCCTCCACTGGCACGAGCTTGCTGCAAAAGAAGAAAACTAAAAGTTCAGTGAAATGAACTAGCAAGTAGCAAGTAGAGCTCTGAACAAAAAACATCATTGAAAGAGCTTTAAAGGCTTTCACTAGATTGCAAAATGATCTGCCAACCAATCCCACAGATCTCTGGAAACATTAAAAGAACATTGATTACGCTAAACGCATAAGAAAGTGATATCTCAGAAAACAAAATGCTCTTGATTCTTTAATCTACCAAGTAAATCCCATTAGGCAATGAAATGTTGAAAACAATATGGGAAGTTGATGCTCAATTTGATAAAAAAAAACAGAAATCCCTGAGAGAAATCCAAACTAAAAGGAACCATATTTCAGATACAAACCAAGGAGAAAGGTAATTAACATAAAAGGCAATTCTTAATACTCACCCACTAGCATCAAAAGTCTCCCTAGATATCTTCATTCTCCTGCTAGCTCCCTTGTAAAGCTCTTCAAGGCTACAACGCAGCTTATTCTCAATTGGAGGAGCTTTTCTAGGAGCACTTTGATGCATTGACCCTCCACCTCCTTCACCAAAAGAACTAAAGATATCATCACCAAACATCCCACCTGGGAACCTTGTCCCTCTCATGCCTCCACTGCCACCTCCCATCCCACCAAATGGACTTGAAAACCCAAAAAATTCAGCAAAAATGTCATCAGCATTTCGAGGATTGAACCTAAATGATGTGGGCCCATCTCCAGCAGAAAAGAATGAAGCTCCACCAGGACCAGGACCAGCACCACCAGCACCGGGTGGTGGTACTTGACCCTTTAAACCCTCTTCACCATATTGGTCATATACTGCTCTTTTCTGTGGATCACTAAGAACCTGTAAGATAAAAGATTAAGTTTCAATACAAAAACAATCAAACAATATATCTTTACTGTGAATTTCGATTTTGACCGGTCTAGAACTGCATTACAGAGAATTCCTTGCGCCTTTATAGACTCAAACTCTGGACTTATTATTTTACAAGAAACAGTTAATTCCTCTTGATAACTCTAATAAACACAACAGAACTTCAAATCCCAGAAGTTTAAGCACGAGATCACAGTAAAGATGCAAACTTTTTTATCTAACCATGAACAAAAACAATCAAATTCCGCAATTTTCAGTGCAATTTTCAGTAAAATTATGCACCCTCAGCATTGCTTCTAATTGGGTAGTCTACAGATCCAAAACACAGAACCCACAAGGTTTTATGATGATTAATGCCATTAAAGATTGAAACTTTGAAGTTATGACTTACAATACACAGATAATCCTGAAACAACAGGCTAAGGCGAGAACACGATACAGGGAAAAAAATCACAAAAACCCAATAAAAGACAAATTTTTTTTTCATTTTAATCTAAACATTAACAAAAATAATCAAAATCCACAAATTTCAGTACGATTATCAAATTTAACAAAAACCCAGATCACATAATATACAATGTCATACATGCACACATCTAAACAAGAAATAAAGCAATCAAAGCCCACAAATTTCAGCAAGGTTATACAATTTTAAAACAAATCCAGATCACAAAATCTAATCATAAAGCAATTGGCATCAAGGGTAGGTACATACATCATAGGCTTCAGAGATTTGCTTGAACTGAGCCTCAGCTTCTTTTTTGTTATTTGGGTTCTTATCAGGATGCCATTTCATGGCTAATTTCCTATAAGCTTTCTTCAAATCATCATCTTTTGCGGTCTTATCAACTTGCAATATCTTGTAGTAATCCACTCCCATTGCGTTGCTGCTGCCTCCTCCTCCTCCTCCTCCTCTCTTTCTCTTCTTCACTTTGCTTATCTTGGTTTTTCTACTTCAAAAAAATCCTGAGGTGCTATGCTCGCTCGCTTTTGTTCTGTCAATTTACGGTAATGTGATGATGGTGGAGGTAGAGTAGTAATATTTGGGGGTTTGTGGTGTTTAGGATTTGGGTGAATGCTAAATTTGCACCTCTATTCTTTATTGTACCTTGCTTTGTGTTGCTGTTAAATCCATCCTTATACTTTTAATCTTTCTCTAGTTTGGTCCTTTTGCTTGTGGTTGGGTCAATACCCTTGAATCGACTTGATTATCTTTTGTTGTATTTAGGTCCAAGTTACTAAATTCAGCTTTGCCTAGGGCTCATGTCAGTCACGATTGAGCATGTTAACTCCATCAATTCAAAATAATTTTTTTTAAAATTTTTTTAAATCAAACCAGGTTTTAATTGGATTACAGGTTGATCTATTGAGTTGATCAAATCAAATAAATTAATCTTGAATTTTTTTTAAATCAGACCTGGATCAGGGGTTGGATCAGCCGGATTGACCCATTAGGTAAAACCGAATTTAATAATTATAATTCAAGAATATTTATATTTTTTAATTATTTTTTCTTTGATGTAGTCTAAATTTCAATAGATCATGCTGTCAGCTGGCAAAAAACATTTTACAAAGGGACCAAACTATAATGTATTCATAGTATTAAGAGTGGAAAAAAAGAAAAAAAAGGACTCCATAAAGGAAATTTCAAGATTAAAAGGTGAGATATACTATTAAACCTGAGTTTTACTTTTGGGAAATTGTAAGTAACTAAGGAACACCAAAGTTACATTTTGAACCTCAAAATCTCTATGTTTGCAATAACACGTAAACCCAAAAATCTCTACTTTGATTCAATCATAATTGTGACCATCGAAAAGCTCTTCAATCTTCTTTGTTAATCTCTTAACAAAAAAATCTTTTTAATCCACCAACTGTTTTTTGATCGACTCAGATGTTCAATATCATAAAAAAAAAAATATAAATTATATGTTTGAATGTCATCCATCGGCACAAGATTTTATCATAATATGAGAATTAAATGAAGTAAATGCTGTTTCAAATTGTACCTTTTACTGTCAAGAAAGGAAAGATTCAACAACAATCAAGGGAAACCAGTTTTCATTAAAAACATTATTAAGAAGATGGTCAAACCCTGCATTAAAACATCTCAGAAAGATGCCATACTTCACACAGACACACAGACACGGACACAGACACAGACACAGACACACAGACACAGACAGACACAGACACAGACACAGACACAGACTGCAGCAAGAGGATACCGATCCAAAGGCTTCCTTCCCATACAAGATGTCTCACATGCTGACATAGAGATCTCAAGGACCAAAGAGTCTCCTCATTCCTGCCTTCTGCTCTGCATTAACCCTTGTTGGGAACCTGATGTCAAACTTGATTTTCAAAATCCCTCTCTTTGTTGGGTCGCCGAGGATCGGCATCCCTTCATTCGGGACAAACTTCTGATAGTTGGGATGGATCACATCATTGATCGGAAGGGTTAAATTCCTGCCATCTAAGGTAATAAGATGGACAGTGTAGCCTGTAAAGGCTTCAGTTACGGAAATCCTTCGAGTGACGATCAAGTCATTTCCATCACGAGTAAACTCAGAGTGGGGTTTTTCATCAACAATGAAGACAACATCAGCAGGTGTTATATTTGGTCTTTCGTTCCCTTTCTCTTCGAAAGTGATCTTCGTGCCTTTCTTCCAACCAGGCTTTGTGTCAATGGTTAGAATCTCCTCTATTTTCCTGGTCAAGCTGCGCTCCATCCCACAAAAAAAGAAAGAGCACAAGAAACACCATTAACAAAGCTCTAGGACCTTTCAGAAGACTGTAAAATGATGAAAAATAACTATCTCACGCAAATCTTTGACAACAGGAAAGCATATCAAGTCCAGCACCAGTGATCAGAGTCAACATGTTTGATCAAAACTACAGAGCAGTTGACCATAAAACAGGACCAGTTGACACTAGTTGACCATAAAGCAGGACCAGAGAGGTGATGTTTAGGACACTTACCCACTTCGATCAGCTACTTGTCTAGTTATTTTTACCCTCTTGGTAGCCCCTTGATAAAGCTCTTCAAGACTACAAGGCAGGGTGTGCTTAATTGCAGGATCTTTTCCAGGAGCACTAACCACGAAGCTTTGCTCATCTACAGATATCATTATCATCGCCATTTATGTTACTGGAGAACCCTGCTCCTCTCCTGTTTTGATTTGGGCTATTAGACCCGAAAAATTCAGCATAGATAGCATCATTTATTGCCTGATACTGACTTTTCATCTCGTTGATAGAAGGTGGATGAAAGAAAGGCAAAGAGAATTGTTCTAGCTCAGTGTAACGCAACTGCTCTTAAAGGAAAAGGAAAAGTAATTGTCCTACGTACCTCTCATACTTTAAAGTGGTGGAGAAATTGTTGAAGGACGGTGATTGGCTAGGCACAACATAAAGCTCAAGTTGTTATGATTTGCATAGGAGACACAAGCTACAACACTTACCTTTTTTTCTTCAATTAATTTATTTAATTAAAAGATTAAGTTGGTAAATTTCAGACTCGCCTTTGTTCTTATTAGTAAAACTTTGATATCACTAATTATTTTTGCAGTAATCTTTCATGAATTAGAATATTCTCTCGTACAGATTTCCCAATAATAATAATAATAATATCAGCGTTGATGGTTTGGATATATAATAAAAGGTTCATTTGCGTGTCTCTCATTGATAATTGGTGGCCATGTGATGCGGAAGAAAACATTGAAAAGGATAGGTACGTGTGAATGCCTCGTTTGCTTGTCCCTTGAGAGTCGTTGAATTGACCCATGACATCAGACCGAGTTTGCTATAAATTAATAAATAATTGTGTCTTGATTTATCAAATTTAATTTGAATTCATTTTTTTTTGAATTCTTTTGTTTTTAATTTTCTTTTACATTTTTTTTGGATTTGAGAAACCTCACCCTCTGGAAAGTACATTTTGTGGGTCCAGGTGAGGGAGTAAAACCCCGGCTGTCCCAGGCTCTTACAAGAGGTGCACATCCTGACTCGAACTCGAGACCTGCTGTGCAGATCTCAAACCCTTTACTATCACGCTACGCCCCTTGATTTATCATTGTTTTTAATTTTTTTTTATATTGATCATATTGTATAGCTTATTCATCATGTTAAAAAAACTTAGTATATAATACTGCATATAAGTCTTCATAATAATAATGATAACAATGATGAAAATAATGATAACAATGATGAAAATATTCCGTGGTAATAATAATAATAATAATAAAAATAAATAAATAAATAAAGAATAGGAAGGTTAGTTTTAGGAGTTAATTGGAATAAAAAATTGAAACGGGGTTAAATTATAATGTTTAGATTCTTAAGGATTAAGGAAAGAGCTAAGGGAGAAATAAAAGATTTAATGGGGGCTAAAATAGGATTACAAAATAGTCAACCTTGCTTTTATTTGTGAGGGATGCCGACGGCAGCTATTAGAAGAAAGGGGGAAGGTGGGAGGGTTTTCTTTCAAAACTACCTCTAGTTTTTCCTTTAAATTGCAAGAGATTCAGAGTTAAAGGGGGTCGTGAGGCTAGTTTACGAAGGGGAGAACGTAATTTTTGTCACTGTGAATTTAAAAAAGTAAATTTAGGGAAAATATTTTTAATTATAATTAGTTGGATTTAGATACGTATTTATTAAAAACTACGGTTAAAATTTATGTGCAGTAAAAATTATGTATAAAATATTTGGATAAAATATTTAGGTTTTTTTACAAACAGTAAAAAGAAAATTAATAAAAAATATTTACGAAACTCGTTAAAAAAACATGTTAAAACTGATACATAAAACCTACGTTTTAAACTCAATTTTTTAATAGGTTTCCAAGTATAAAACTCAGTTCTCTTAATACCAAACAAGTTATTGTGTTTAATTCACCGTTAACGTGAAAGCTATAAAAAAAATAAACAAAGTCTTAAAAACTTCGAATTAAGAGGGGTTGGAGAGAAAGAGTGAAGGTAACGAGAGAAAAACAAAGGAAGAAGGAGAGAGCAAGGAAA
>Ga0325410_1002224_pt1 | contig 21670 bp, 13 predicted proteins | sample PopdelMetagenome_16_FD_206182 | JGI IMG/M metagenome (GOLD analysis project Ga0325410, IMG submission 206182) | Populus deltoides microbial communities from Bellville, Georgia, United States - Xylem-PdIQD-R3 | ecosystem: Host-associated > Plants > Phyllosphere > Stem > Wood/Secondary xylem...
TAAAGGTATCTTATATTATTAGATATGTTATTATAAAACATGCTTTAGTTAAGGAGTTATTGATACTTCAAGTGCAAAATGATGATATAAAACCTTGATAAAAATGCACTTTTAAGTACTAATCAAGGTACTTGTAGGAAAACGATCTCCGGAAACTACTGTAAATTTTTTAGCGCGATCCAAGGGTCGGATCAAAAGTTAAGCCTCTTTTCAATTGTTATTCCGGTCTGGCGCGACAAGACCTCCTCTTTAACGAGTAGGGATTCCATAGGTACTTCAAGGAAAACGGGCTCCGGAAACAAGTGTAATTATTAAAGCACGATCCAATGGTCGGATCAAAAGTTATAGCCCTTTTCAGCTGTTACTCCGATATGGCAAGAAAAGACCTCCTCTTCAACGAGTAGGGATTCCAAAGGTACTAGAAGGAAAACGGACTCTAGAAACAACTGAAAAACTTTGACTGCGATCCAACGGTCTGATCAAAAGTTATGGCCCTTTTCAGCTGTTATTTCGATGTGGCGCAACAACACCTTTTCTTAAACTAGTAGGGATTCCATCAGTACTTAAAGGAAAACGATCTCCGGAAACTTCTGTAAATATTTGAGCGCAATCCATGGTCGGATCAAAAGTTAAGCCTCTTTTCAATTGTTATTCCGGTCTGGCGCGACAAGACCCCTCTTTAACGAGTAGGGATTCCATATGTACTTCAAGAAAAATGGGTTCCGGAAACTATTGTAAATTTTTTAGCGCGATCCAAGATTCGGATCAAAAGTTAAGTCTCTTTTCAAGAGTTATTCCGATGTGGCGCGACAAGACCTCCTCTTCAACGAGTAGGGATTCCATAGGTACTTCAAGGAAAACGGGCTCTAGAAACTATTATAAAACTTTGAGCTCGATCCAACGGTCGAATCAAAACTTATCGTCCTTTTCAGCTTTTATTCCGGTCTTGAACGACAAGACCTCCTCTTCAACGAGTAGGGATTCCATAGGTACTTCACGAAAAATGACCTCCGAGATCTACTGTAAATATTTGAGCGAGATCCAACGGTCGGATCAAAAGTTAAGGCTTTTTTCAAGAGTTATTCCGGTCTGGCGCGACAAGACCTTCTCTTCAAGGAGTAGGGATTCCATCAATGAAAACGGGCTCCGGAAACAACTGTATTTATTAGAGCGCAATCCAACGGTCAGATCAAAAGTTATGGCATTTTTCAGCTGTTATTCTTGTCTAGCATGACAAGACCTTCTCTTCAATGAGTAGGGATTCCATCAATGAAAACAGGCTCCAGAAACTACTGTAAAACCTTTAACGCGATCCAACGGTCGAATCAAAAGTTATGGCTCTTTTCAGCTGTTATTCCGATGTGGCGCAACAAGATCTCCTCTTAAACTAGTAGGGATTCTATAGGTACTTCAATGAAAACGGGCCCCGGAACCTATTGTAAAGCTTTGATCGCGATCCAAAGGTCGGATCAAAAGTTATGGCCCTTTTCAGCTTTTATTCCGGTCTAGTGTGACAAGACCTCCTCTTCAACGAGTAGGGATTCCATAGGTACTTCAAGGAAAACGGGCTCCGGAAACTTGTGTAAAATTTAAGCGCGATCCAACAGTCGGATCAAAAGTTATGACACTTTTCAGCTGTTATTCCGGTCTGGCGCGACACGACCTCCTCTTAAACTAGTAGGGATTCCATAAGTACTTCAAAGAAAAAGAGCTCCGAAAACTACTGTAAATATTTGAGCGCGATTCAAGGGTCGGATCAAAAGTTAAGCCTCTTTTCAATTGTTATTCCGGTCTGGCGCGACAAGACCTCCTCTTTAACGAGCAGGGATTCCATAGGTACTTCAAGGAAAACGAGCTCCGGAAACTAGTGTAAAATTTAAGCGCGATCTAACGGTCGGATCAAAAGTTATGACCCTTTTCAGCTGTTATTCCGGTCTAGTGCGACAAGACCTCCTTAAACTAGTAGGGATTCCATAGGTATTTCATGGAAAACGAGCTCCGGAAACTACTGTAAATATTTGAGCGTGATCCAAGGTTCGGATCAAAAGTTAAGCCTCTTTTCAATTGTTATTTTGGTCTGGCGCGACAAGCCCTCCTCTTCAACGAGTAGGGATTCCATAGGTACTTCAAGGAAAACGGGCTTCGGAAACAAGTGTAATTATTAAAGCGCGATCGAATGGTCAGATCAAAAGTTATAGCCCTTTTCAGCTGTTACTCCGGTATGGCAAGAAAAGACCTCCTCTTCAATGAGTAGGGATTCCAAAGGTACTAGAAGGAAAACGGACTCCGGAAACAACTGAAAAACTTTGACTGCGATCCAACAGTCTGATAAAAAGTTATGGCTCTTTTCAAGAGTTATTCCGATGTGGCGCAACAACACCTCCTCTGAAACTAGTAGGGATTTCATAGGTACTTCAAGAAAAACAGGTTCCAGAAACTACTGTAAATCTTTTAGCACAATCCAAGAGTCGGATCAAAAGTTAATGCTCTTTTCAAGAGTTATTCTGCTTTGGCGCGACAAGACCTCCTTTGCAACGAGTAGGGATTCCATAGGTACTTCAAGGAAAACGGGCTCCGGAAACTATTGTAAAACTTTGAGCTTGATCTAACGGTCGAATAAAAATTTATCATCCTTTCAGCTTTTATTTCGGTCTGGAGCGACAAGACCTCCTCTTCAACGAGTAGGGATTCCATAGGTACTTCACGAAAAACGACCTCCGGAATCTACTATAAATATTTGAGAGAGATCCAACAGTCAGATCAAAAGTTAAGGCTCCTTTCAAGAGTTATTCCGATCTGGCGCGACAAGACCTTCTCTTCAATGAGTAGAGATTCCATCAATGAAAACGGGCTCCGGAAACAACTGTATTTATTAGAGCGCAATCCAACGGTCAGATCAAAAGTTACGGCTTTTTTCAGCTGTTATTCCGGTCTGGCGTGACAAGACCTTTTCTTCAATGAGTAGGGATTCCATCAATGAAAACAGGCTCTAGAAACTACTGTAAGACCTTTAATGCGATCCAACGATCGAATCAAAAGTTATGGCCCTTTTCAGCTGTTATTCCGATGTGGCGCAACAAGACCTCCTCTTAAACTAGTAGGGATTCCATAAGTACTTCAATAAAAACGGGCCCCGGAACCTATTGTAAAACTTTGATCGTGATCTAAATGTGGGATCAAAAGTTATGGCCCCTTTCAGCTTTTATTCCGGTCTGGCGTGACAAAACCTCCTTTTCAACGAGTAGGGATTCCATAGGTACTTCAAGGAAAACGGGCTCCGGAAACTAGTGTAAAATTTAAGCACGATCCAATGGTCGGATAAAAAATTAAGGCTCTTCTCAAATGTTATACCAGTCTGGCGCGACAAGACCTCCTCTTCAACGAGTAGGGATTCCATAGGTACTTCAAGGAAAATGGGCTTCGAAAACTAGTGTAAAACTTTGAGTGTGGTCCAACGGTCGAATCAAAAGTTATGGCCCTTTTTAGCTTTTATTCCGGTCTGTCGCGACATGACCTCCTCTTCAATAAGTAGGGATTCCATATGTACTTCAAGAAAAAGGGCTCCAGAAACAAGTGTAATTATTAAAGTGCAATCCAACGGTCGAATCAAAAGTTATGGCCCCTTTCAACTATTATTCCGGTCTGGCGTGACCCGACATCCTCTTAAACTAGTAGGGATTCCATAGGTACTTCACGAAAAACGACCTCCGGAAACTATTGTAAATATTTGAGGGCGATCCAACGGTTGAATCCAAAGTTATTGCCTTTTTCAACAGTTATTCCGGTCAGGCGCAACAAGACATCCTCTTCAATGAGTAGGGATTCCATCAATGAAAACAGGCTCCGGAAACAACTGTAATTATTAAAACACAATCCACTGGTCGGATCAAAAGTTATGGCCCTTTTCACCTGTTATTCCGGTCTGGCCCGACAACACCTCATTTTCAACGAGTAGTGATTCCATAGGTACTCAAGGAAAACAGGCTCAGGAAACTACTGTAAATATTTAAGCGCGATCCAACGGTCGGATCAAAATCTATGGCCCTTTTCAGCTGTTATTCCGGTCTAGTGCGACAAGACCTCCTCTTCGATGAGTAGGGATTCCATCAATGAAAACAGGCTCTTGAAACTACTTTAAAACTTTTAGCGCGATCCAACGGTCGGATCAAAAGTTATGGCCCTTTTCAGCTGTTATTTCGATGTGGCGCAAGAAGACCTCCTCTTAAACTAGTAGGGATTACATAGGTACTTCAAGGAAAATGATTTCCGGAAACTACTTTAAATATTTGAGCGAGATCCAACGGTGGGATCAAAAGTTAAGGCTCTTTTCAAGAGTTATTCCTGTCTAGCGCGACAAGACCTTCTCTTTAATGAGTAGGGATTCCATCAATGAAAAGGGGCTCCGGAAACAACTGTATTTATTAGAGCGCGATCCAACAGTCGGATCAAAAGTTATGGCCCTTTTCACTTGTTATTCCGGTCTGGCCCGACAACACCTCCTTTTCAACGAGTAGTGATTCCATAGGTACTTCATGGAAAATGAGCTCCAGAAACTACTGTAAATATTTAAGCGCGATCCAACGGTCAAATCAAAAGTTATAGCCCTTTTCAGCTGTTATTCTGGTTTGACGCGACAAGACTTCCTCTTCAATGAGTAGGGATTCCATCAATGAAAACAGGCTCTTGAAACTACTTTAAAAATTTTAGCGCGATCCAACAGTCGGATCAAAAGTTATGGTCTTTTTCAGCTTTTATTCTGGTCTGGCGCGACAAGACCTCCTTTTCAATGAGTAGGGATTCCATAGGTACTTCATGGAAAACGGGCTCCGGAAACAACTGTAAATATTTGAGCACGATCCAAAAGTTGGATAAAAAATTAAGGCTTTTTTCAAGTGTTATTCCGGTCTGGCGTGACAAGACCTCCTCTTCAACGAGTAGGGACTCCATAAGTACTTCAAGGAAAACGGGCTCCGGAAACTACTGTAAATATTTGAGCGCGATCTAATGGTCAGATCAAAAGTTAAGCCTCTTTTCAAGTGTTATTCCGGTCTGGCGCGACAAGACCTCCTCTTCAACGAGTAGGGATTTCATAGTTACTTCAAGGAAAACAGGGTCCGGAAACTACTATAAAACTTTGAGGGCGATCTAATGATCGAATAAAAAGTTAAGGCCCTTTTCAGCTGTTATTCCGGTCTGGCATGACTAGACTCCTCTTCACCGAGTAGGGATTACATAGGTACTTCAAGGAAAATGATCTCCGGAAACTACTGTAAATATTTGAGCGCTATCCAATGGTCGGATCAAAAGTTAAGCCCGTTTTCAAGTGTTATTTCGATCTGGCACGATAAGACCTCCTCTTCAACGAGTAGGGATTCCGTAGGTATTTCAAGGAAAACGGGTTCCGGAAACTACTGTAAATATTTGAGCGCAATCCAAGGGTCGGATAAAAAGTTAAGGCTCTTTTCAAGTGTTATCCCGGTCTGGCGCTACAAGACCTCCTCTTCAACGAGTAGGGATTCCATAGGTACTTTAAGCAAATCGAGTTGTGGAAACTAGTGTACAACTTTGAGCGCTATCCAATGGTCGAATCAAAAGTTTTGGCCCTTTTCAGCAATCATTTCGTTCTGGCGCGACAAGACCTCCTCTTCAATGAGTAGGGATTCGATAGGTACTTCAAGGAAAACGGGCTCTGGAAACTACTATAAATATTTGAGCGCGATCCAACGGTTGGATCAAAAGTTATGGCCCTTTTCTGCTGTTATTGCGGTCTGGTGAGACAAGACCTTCTCTTCAATGAGTAGGGATTCCATAGGTACATCAACGAAAATGTCTATGAAAAATACTGTAAAACTTTGGGAGCGATCCAACAGTCGCTTTAAAAGTTGTGGCCCTTTTCAGTTGTTCTTCCGGTCTAGCGCGACAAGACCTACTCTTCAACGAGTAGGGATTCCATAGGTACTTCAAGGAAAATAGGCTCCGGAAACAACTGTAAATATTTGAGCACGATCCAACGGTCGGATCAAAAGTTAAGGCTATTTTCAAGTGTTATTCCGGTTAGGCGCGATAAGACCTCCTCTTCAATGAGTAGGGATTCCATAGGTACTTCAAGGAAATCGGGCTTCGAAAACTAGTGTAAAACTTTGAGCGCGATCCAATGGTCAGATCAAAAGTTATGGCCCTTTTCAGCTTTTATTCCGATCTGGCGCGACAAGACCTCCTCTTCACCGAGTAGGGATTCCTTAGGCACTTCAAGGAAAACGGGCTGCAGAAACTACTGTAAATATTTGAGCGCGATCCAACGGTCGAATCAAAAGTTATGGCCCTTTTCAGCTGTTACTCCGGTTTGGCAAGACAAGACCTCCTCTTCAACGAGTAGGGATTCCAAAGGTACTAGATAGAAAACGGGCTCCGAAATCAACTGAAAAACTTTGACTGCGATCCAACGGTTGGATCAAAAGTTATGCCCCTTTTCAGCTGTTATTCCGGTCTGGCATGACTAGACTCCTCTTCACCGAGTAGGGATTCTATAGGTACTTCAAGGAAAAAGGGCTTCGAAAACTACTATAAAATTTTGAGGGCGATCCAATGGTCGGATCAAAAGTTGAGGCCCTATTCAGCTGTTATTCCGGTCTGGTGCGACAAGACGTCCTTTTCAACGAGTAGGGATTGTATTGGTACTTTAAGGAAAACTGGCTCCGGAAACTACTGTAAAACGTTTTGGGCGATCCAATGGTTGGATCAAAAGGTAAGGCCATTTTCAGCTATTATTTCAGTCTGGCTCGACAAGACTCCTCTTCACCGAGTAGGGATTCCATAGGTAGTTCATGGAAAACAGGCTCCAGAAACAACTATAAATCTTTGAGGGCGATCCAACGGTAGTATTAAAAGTTAATGCCCTTTTCAGCTGTTATTCCGGTAAGGCTCGAAAAGACCTATGCTTTAACGAGTATGGATTCCATATGTACTTCAAGGAAAACGAGCTTCGAAAACTATTGTAAATATTTGAGCGCGATCCAACAATTGAATTAAAAGTTATGGCCCTTTTCAGTTGTTATTCCGGTCTGGCGCGACAAGACCTCCTCTTCCACGAGTTGGATTCCATAGGTACTTCAAGTAAAACAACCTTCGAAAACTACTGTAAAACTTTGAGCGCGATCCAACGGTTGGATCAAAAGTTATGGCCCTTTTAAGCTATTATTCCGGTCTGGCGCAACAAGACCTTCTCTTCCACTAATTGGATTCCATAGGTACTTCAAGGAAAACAGCCTTCGAAAACTACTGTAAAACTTTGAGCACGATCCAAGCATTGGATCAAAAGTTATGGCCCTTTTCAGCTGCTCTTCCGGTCTGGCGTGACAAGACCTCCTCTTTAACGTGTAGGATTCCATAGGTACTACAAGGAAAACGGCATCCGAAAACAACTGTAAAACTTTGAGCGCGATACAACGGTCGTATCAAAAGTTATGGCCCTTTTCAGATGTTATTCTGGTTTTGTGCGACAAGACCTCTTCTTCAACTAGTAGGGATTCCATATGTAGTACAAGGAAACATGCCTTCAAAAACTACAATAAATATTTGAGAGCGATACAACGGTAGGATCAAAAGTTATGGCATTTTTCAGCTGTTATTCTGGTCTGGTGCGACACGACCTCCTCTTCACCGAGTAGAGATTCTATAGGTAGTACAAGGAAAAAGGCCTCTGGAAACTACTATACATATTTGAGCGCGATCCAACGGTCGGATTAAAACTTATGGCCCTTTTCAGCTGTTATTCCGGTTTGGCGCGACAATACCTCCTCTTCCACGAGTTGGATTCCACAATAACTTTAAGGAAAACAGCCACTGGAAACTAGTGTAAAACTTTGAGCGCTATCCAACGGTCGGATAAAAAGTTATGGCCTTTTTCAGCTGTAATTCCGATCTTGCGAGACAAGACCTCCTCTTCAACTAGAAGGGATTCCATATGCAATACAAGGAAACTACTGTAAATATTTGAGAGCGATCCAACGATCGGATCCAAAGTTATAGCATTTTTCAGTTGTTATTCCGGTCTAGCGCAATAAGACCTCATCTGCGCCGTGTAGAGATTCTATAGGTAGTATAGGGGAAAGGGCCTTTGAAAACTATTGTAAATATTTGAGCGCGATCCAACGGTCGGATCAAAAGTTATGGCCCTTTTCAGCTGTTATTCCGGTCTGGCGCGACAAGACCTCCTCTTCCACGAGTTGGATTTCATAATAACTTTAAGGAAAACGGCCTTTGAAAACTAGTGTAAAACTTTGAGCGCTATCCAACGGTCGGATCAAAAGTTATGGTCTTTTTCAGCTATAATTCCGGTATTAGGCAACTAGACCTCCGTTTCAACTAATAGGGAATCCATATGCAGTACAAGGAAACAGGCCACCAAAAACTACTGTAAATATTTGAGAGCGATTCAACGATCGGATCCAAAGTTATGGCATTTTCAGATGTTATTCCGGTCTGGCGCGATAAGACTTCCTCTGCACCGAGTAGAGATTCTATAGATAGTTCAGGGAAAAGGGCCTTCGAACACTATCGTAAATATTTGAGTGCGATCCAATGGTCGGATCCAAAGTTATGACATTTTCAGATGTTATTCCGGTCTGGCGCGATAAGACTTCCTCTGCACCGAGTAGAGATTCTATAGATAGTTCAGGGAAAAGGGCCTTCGAACACTATCGTAAATATTTGAGTGCGATCCAACGGTCGGATCAAAAGTTATGACCCTTTTCAGCTGCTATTCCGGTCTGGCGCGACAAAACCTCCTCTTCCCCGAGTTGGATTCCATAGTTACTTCAAGGAAAACGGCCTCCGGAAACTACTGTAAAACTTTGAGCACACTCCAATAGTTGGATCAAAAGTTAAGACCCTTTTCAGCTGCTATTCCGGTCTGGCGCGACAAGACCTCCTTTTCCCCGAGTTGGATTCCATAGTTACTTCAAGGAAAACGGCCTCCAGAAACTACTATAAAACTTTGAGCGCGCTCCAATAGTTGGATCAAAAGTTATAGCTCTTTTCAGATGTTATTTCGGTCTGGCGCGACAAGACCTCCTCTTCAACGAGTAGGATTCCATTCGCACAACAAGGAAAACGGCCTCCGAAAACTACTGTAAAGCTTTAAGCGCGATTCAACGGTTGGATCAAAAGTTATGGCCCTTTTCAGCTGTTATTCCAGTCTGCCGCGACAATACCTCCTCTTCAACGAGTAGGGATTCCATAGGTACTTTAACGAAAACGGCCTCCGAAAAAAACTGTAATGCTTTGAGCTCAATCCAACGGTCGGATCAAAAGTTATGGCCCTTTTCAGCTGTTATTCCGGTCTGGCGCGAGACGACCTCCTCTACACCGAGAAGATATTCTATTGGTAGTGCAGGTAAAAGGGCCTCTAGAAACTATTGTAAATATTTGAGCGCGATCCAATAGTCGGATCAAAACTTATAGCCCTTTTGAGTTGTTATTCTAGTCTGGCGCGACAAGACCTCCTCTTCACCGAATAGAAATTCTATAGATAGTTCAGGGAAAAGGGCCTTCGAACACTACCGTAAATATTTGAGTGCGATCCAACGGTCGGATCAAAAGTTATGACCCTTTTCAGCTGCTATTCCGGTCTGGCGCGACAAAACCTCCTCTTCCCCGAGTTGGATTCCATAGTTACTTCAAGGAAAACGGCCTCCGGAAACTACTGTAAAACTTTGAGCACACTCCAATAGTTGGATTAAAAGTTAAGCTCTTTTCAGATGTTATTTTGGTCTGGTGCGACAAGATCTCTTCTTCCTCGAGTAGGATTCCATTCGCACAACAAGGAAAACGGCCTCCGGAAACTACTGTAAAGCTTTAAGCGCGATCCAACGGTTGGATCAAAAGTTATGGCCCTTTTTCACCTTTTATTCCAGTCTGCCGTGACAAGACCTCCTCTTCAACGAGTAGGGATTCCATAGGTACTTCAACGAAAACGGCCTCCAAAAAAACTGTAAAGCTTTGAGCTCTATCCAACGGTCGGATCAAAAGTTATGGCCCTTTTCAGCAATTGTTTAGGTCTGGATTGACAAGACCTCCTCTTTACCGAGTAGGGATTCCATAGGTAGTACAAGGAAACGGGCCTCCGGAAACTACTATAAAACTTTGAGCACGATCCAACGGTCGGATCAAAAGTGATGCCCCTTTTCAGTTATTTTTCTAGTCTGGCGCGACAAGACCTCCTCTTCCATGAGTTGGATTCCATAAGTGCTACAAGGAACACAGCCTCCAGAAACTACTGTAAAACTTTGAGCGTGATCCAATGGTTGGATCAAAAGTTATGGCCTTTTCAGCTGTTATTCCGGTCTGGCACGACAAGACCCCCTCTTCAATAAGTACGGATTCCATAGGTACTTCAAGGAAAACTGGCTCTGGAAACTACTGTAAATCTTTGAGCGCGATCCAACGGTAGGATCAAAAGTGATGCCATTTTCAGCTATTATTCCAGTCTGGCACGACAAAACCTCCTCTTCAACTAGTAGGGATTCCATAGGTAGTAGAAGGAAACAGGCCTCCGGAAACAACTGTAAAAATTTGAACGCGATCCAATGATCAGATAAAAAGTTATAACCGTTTTAGCTGTAATTCCGGTCTGGCCCGACAAGACCTCCTCTTTACCGAATAGGGATTCCATAGGTAGAACAAGGAAATGGGACTCTGGAAACTACTGTAAATATTTAAGCACGATCCAACGGTCGGATAAAAAATTATCGCCCTTTTCAGCTATTATTCCGATCTCGCGCTACAAGACCTCCTCTCAACATGTAGGGATTCCATAGGTAGTACAAGGAAACGGGCCTCCGGATACTACTCTAAATATTTTAGCGCGATACAATGGTAGGATCAAAAGTTATGGCCATTTTTTAGTTAATATTCCTGTTTGGCGCGACAAGACCTCCTTTTTACCTAGTAGGGATTCCATAGGTAGTACAAGGAAACTGGCCTCTAGATACTACTGTAAATATTTGAGCGCGATCCAACAATCAGATGAAAAGTTATGGCCCTTTTCAGCTGTCATGCCGGTCTGGCGGGACAGGACCTCTTCAACGAGAAGGTATACCATAGGTACTTCAAGGAAAATGACCTTCGAAAACTACTATAAAGCTTTGAGCTCGATCCAACGGTCGGATCAAAAGTTTTCCCCCTTTTCAACAGTAAATCCAGTATGGAGCGACAAAACTTCCTTTTCAACTAATAGGGATTCCTTAGATAGTAGAAGGAAAAGGCCTCCGAAAACAACTGTAAATATTTAAGCGCGATCCAACGATCACATAAAAAGTTATGGCCGTTTCAGCTGTAATTCCGGTCTGACACAACAAGACCTCCTCTTTACCGAATAGGGATTCCATAGGTAGAAGAAGGAAACGGGCCTCCAGAAACTACTGTAAATATTTGAACGCGATCCAACGGTCGGATCAAAAGTTATGGCCCTTTTCAGCTGTTATTCCGGTCTGGCGCGACAAGACCTCCTCTTCACCTACTAGGGATTCCAAACGCAGTACAAGTAAACGGGCCTCCGGATACTACTATAAATATTTGAGCGCGATTCAACGGTCGAATCAAAAGTTATGGCCCTTTTCAGCTGTTATTCCGGTTTGGCGAGATAAGAACTCCTCTTCACCTAGTAGGGATTCCATAAGTAGTACAAGGAAACGGGCCTTCGGATTCTACTGTAAATATTTGAGCGCGATCCAACAGTCGGATCAAAATTTATGCCCCTTTTCAGCTTTAAATCCGATCTGGCGCGACAAAACCTTCTCTTCAACTAGTAGCGATTCCATAGGTAGTACAAGGAAACGGGCCTCCGGATACTACTATAAATATTTGAGCACGATCCAACAGTCGGATCAAAAGTTATGGCCCTTTTCAGCTGTTATTTTGGTCTAGCGGGACAAGACCTCCTCTTCAACAAGAAGGTATACCATAACAAGTACAAGGAAACTAGCCTCCGGATACTACTGTAAATATTTGAGCGCGATCAAATGGTCGGATCAAAACTTATGGCCCTTTTCAGTTGTTATTTCGATCTGGCGCGACAAGACCTCCTCTTCACCTAGTAAGGATTCCATAGGTAGTACAAGGAAACGGGCCTCCGGATACTACTGCAAATATTTGAGCGCGATACAACAGTCGAATCAAAAGTTATGGCCCTTTTAAGTTGTTATTCCGGTCTGGCGCGAGATGACCTCCTGTTCACCGAGTAAGGATTCCATAGGTAGAATAAGGAAATGGGCCTTCGGAAACTGTTGTAAATATTTAATCGCGATCCAATAGGCGGATCAAAAGTTGTGGCCCTTTTTCATTGTTATTCTGGTCTGGCGCGACAAGACCTCCTCTTAAACTAGTAGGGATTCCATAGGTAGTATAAGGAAACGAGCCTACGGATACTACTGTAAATATTTGAGCGTGATCTAACGATTAGGTAAAAAGTTATGGTCGTTTTAGATGTAATTCTGGTCTGGCTTGACAAGACCTCCTCTTTACCGAGTAAGGATTCCATAGGTAGAACAAGGAAACGGGCCTCCGGATACTACTACAAATATTTAAGCGCGATCCAATGATCAGATCAAAAGTTATGGCCTTTTTAAGCTGTTATTCCGGACTGGCGCGACAAAACCTCCTGTTCACTAAGTGAGGATTCCATAGGTAGAACAAGGAAACGGGCCTTCGGAAACTACTGTAAATATTTGAGCGTGATCCAACGGTCGGATCAAAAGTTATTGCCCTTTTCTGCTGTTATTCCGGTCTGGCGCCCCAAGACCTCCTCTTTACCGAGTAGGGATTCCATAGGTTGTACAAGGAAACGGGCCTCCAGATACTAGTGTAAATATTTGAGCGCATTACAACAGTCGGATCAAAAGTTATGGCCCTTTTTCAGCTGTTATTTCGGTCTGGCGCGACAAGACCTCCTTTTCCACGAGTTGAATTCCGTAGTTACTCTAAGGAAAACGGCCTCCGGAAACTACTATAAAACTTTGAGCGCTATCCATCGGTCGGATCAAAAGTTATGGCCTTTTTCAGCTATAATTCTGGTCTTACACGAGAAGACCTCCTCTTCAAGTAGTAGGGATTCCATATGTAGTATAAGGAAACAGGCCTTCGGAAACAACTATAAATATTTGAGCGCAATCCAATGATCCGATAAAAAGTTATGGTCGTTTCAGCTATAATTCCGGTCTGGCGCCACAAGACCTCCTCTTTACCGAGTAGGGATTCCATAGGTTGAATAATGAAACGGGCCTCTGGAAACTACTGTAAATATTTGAGCGCGATCCAACGGTCGGATCAATAGTTATGGCCCTTTTCAGCTGTTATTCCAGTCTGGCGCTACAAGACTTCCTCTACAACTTGTAGGGATTCCATAGGTAGTATAAGGAAACAGGCCTCCAGATACTACTGTAAATATTTTAGCGCGATACCATAGTCGGATCAAAAGTTATGGCCCTTTTTAGTTGTTATTTCGGTCTGGCGCGACAAGAACTCCTCTTTAACGAGAAGGGATACCATAGGTACTTCAAGGAAAACGGCCTTCGAAAACAACTTTAAAGCTTTGAGCTCGATCCAATGGTCGGATCAAATGTTATGCCCCTTTTCAGCTGTAAATCCGATCTCGCGTGACAAAACCTCCTCTTTAACTAATAGGGATTCAATAGGTAGTAGAAGGAAACGTGCCTCTGGAAACAACTGTAAATATTTATGCACAATCCAATGATAAGATAAAAAATTATGGCCGTTTCAGTTGTAATTCCGGTATGGCCTGACAAGACCTCCTCTTTACCAAATACGGATTCCGTAGGTAGAACAAGAAAATGGGCCTCCGGAAACTACTGTAAATATTTGAGCACAATCTAACAGTCGGATCAAAAGTTATGGCCCTTTTCGGATGTTATTCCGGTCTGGCGTGATAAGACCTCCTCTTCAACTAGTAGGGATACCATAGGTAGTACAAGGAAACGGGCCTCCGGATACTAGTGTAAATATTTGAGCGGGATCCAACAGTCGGATCAATAGTTATGGCCCTTTTTAGCTGTTATTCTGGTCTGGCGCGACAAGACCTCCTCTTCAACAAGTAGGGATTCCATAGGTAGTACAAAGAAACGGGCCTACGGATACTACTGTAAATATTTGAGCACGATACAACGGTCGGATCAAAAGCTATGGCCCTTTTCAGTTGTTATTATGGTCTGGCGCGACAAGACCTCCTATTCAACTAGTAGGGATTCCATAGTTAGTAGAAGGAAACGGGCCTCCGGAAACAACTGTAAATATTTGAGCGCAATCCAACAATCAGATAAAAAGTTATGGTCGTTTCAGCTGTAATTCCGATCTGGCCCGGCAAGACCTCCTTTTTACTGAATAGGGATTCCATAGGTAATACAAGGAGACGGGCCTTTGGATACTACTTTAAATATTTGAGCGCGTTCCAACGGTCGTATCAAAAGTTATGGCCCTTTTCAACTATTATTCTGGTCTGGCGGGACAAGACCTCCTCTTCACATAGTAGGGATTCCATATATAGTACAAGGAAACGGGCCTCAGGATACTACTGTAAATATTTGATAATGATCTAATGGTCGGATAAAAAATTATAGCCCTTTTTAGCTGTTATTTCAGTCTGGCGTGACAAGACCTCCTTTCCAACGAGATGGTATACCATAGGTACTTCAAGGAAAACGGCCTCCGAAAATTACTATAAAGCTTTCAGCTCGATCCAACGGTCGGATCAAAAGTTATGTCCCTTTTCAGCTGTGAATCCGGTCTGGCATGATAAAACCTCCTTTTCAACTAGTAGGGATTCCACATGTAGTACAAGGAAACGAGCATTTGGAAACAATTGTAAATATTTGAGCGGGATCCAATGATCAGATAAAAAGTTATTGTCGTTTCAGCTGTAATTCTGGTCTGGCCTGACAAGACCTCCTTTTTACCGAATAGGGATTCCATAGGAAAAACTAGGAAACGGGCCTCCGGATACTACTACAAATATTTGAGCGCGATCCAACAGTCATATCAAAAGTTATGGCCCTTTTAAGCTGTTATTCCGGTCTGGCACGACAAGACCTCTTGTTCACTGAGTAAGGATTCCATAGGTAGAACAATGAAACGGGCCTCCGGAAATACTGTAAAAATTTAAGCGTGATCCAACGGTAGGATCAATAGTTATTGCCCTTTTCAGCTATTATTCCGGTCTGACGCTACAAGACCTCCTCTTCAACTTGTAGAGATTCCATAGGTAGTACAAGAAAACGAGCCTCCAGATACTACTATAAATATTTGAGCGCAATACAACGGTTGGATCAACCCTTTTCAGTTGTTATTACGGACTAGGGCGACAAGACCTCCTCTTCCACTAGTAGGGTTTCCATAGGTAGTTGAAGAAAACTGGCCTTCGAAAACAACTGTAAATATTTGAGCACGATCCAATGATCCGATAAAAAGATATGGCCGTTTCAACTGTAATTCCGACAAGACCTCCTCTTTACCGAATAGGGATTCCGTAGGTAGAACAAGAAAACGGGCTTCCGGATACTACTGCAAATATTTGAGCGCGATCCAACGGTCGGATCAAAAGTTATGGCCCTTTTCAGCTGTTATTCCGGTCTGATGCGACAAAACCTTCTCTTCACCTAGTAGGGATTCAATAGGTAGTGGATGGAAAAGGGCCTCCGAATACTACTTTAAATATTTGAGCGAGATCCAACGGTCGAATCAACCCTTTTCAACTGTTATTCCGGTTTGGCGCGACAAGACCTCCTCTTCAACTAGTAGGGATTCCATAGGTAGTTGAAGAAAACTGGCCTCCGAAAACAACTGTAAATATTTGAGCGCGATCCAATGATCAGATAAAAAGTTATGGCCGTTTCAACTGTAATTCCGGTCTGGCCCGACAAGACCTCCATTTTACTGACCAGGGATTACATAGTTAGTACAAGGAAACGGGCCTCCGGATACTACTATAAATATTTGAGCGCGATTCAACCATCGGATCAAAAGTTATGACCCTTTTCAGCTGTTATTACGGTCTGGCGCGACAAGACCTTCTCTTCACCTAGTAGGGATTCCATAGGTAGTGGAAGGAAACGGGCCTTCGGATACTACTGTAAATATTTGAGTGCGATCCAATGGTCAGATCAAAAGTTATGGCACTTTTCAGCTGTTATTCTGGTCTGGCGGGATAAGAACTTCTCTTCACCTAGTAGGGATTCCATAGGTAGTACAAGGAAACGGGCCTACGGATACTACTGTAAATATTTGAGTGCAATCCAATGATCAGATAAAAAGTTATGGTCGTTTCAGCTATAATTACGGTCTGGCCTGAAAAGACCTCCTCTTTACCGAATAGGGATTCCATAGGTAGAACAAGGAAACAGCCTCTGAAACTACTGCAAATATTTGAGCGCGATCTAACGGCCAGAGCAAAAGTTTTGGCCCTTCTAAGCTGTTATTCCGGTCTGGCGCGACAAGACCTCCAGTTCACTGTGTAAGGATTCCATAGGTAGAACAAGGAAACGAGCCTTTGGAAACTGTTGTAAATATTTGAGCGGGATCCAATGGTCGGATCAAAAGTTATGGCCCTTTTAAGGTGTTATTCCGGTCTGGCATGACAAGACCTCCTGTTCATTAAGTAAGGATTCCATAGGTAGAACAATGAAACGGGCCTCCAGAAAATACTGTAAATATTTGAGCGGGATCCAACGGTCGGATCAAAAGTTATGGCTCTTTTCAGCTGTTATTCCGGTCTGACGCGACAAGACCTCCTTTTCACCTAGTAAGGATTCCATAGGTAGTACAAGGAAACGGGCCACTGGAAACTACTGTAAATATTTGAGCGGGATCCAACGGCTGGATCAATAGTTATGGCCCTTTTCAGCTGTTATTCCGGTCTGGTGCTACAAGACCTCCATTTCAACTTTTAGAGATTCCATAGGTAGTGCAAGGAAATGGGCCTACGAATACTACTGTATATATATGAGTGTGATCCAATGATCAGATAAAAAGTTATTGTCGTTTCAGCTATAATTCCGGTCTGGCCTGACAAGACCTCCTCTTTACCGAATAGGGTCCATAGGTAGAACAAAGAAACGGGTCTCCAGAAACTACTGCAAATATTCAAGCGCGATCCAATGGTGGGAACAAAAGTTATGGCCCTTTTAAGCTGTTATTCTGGTCTGGCGGGACAAGACCTCCTGTTCACCGAGTAAGGATTCCATATGTAGAACAATGAAACGAGCCTCCAGAAACTACTTTAAATATTTGAGCGGGATCCAACAGCGGATCAATAGTTATGGCCCTTTTCAGCTGTTATTCCGGTCTAGTGCTACATGACCTCCACTTCAACTTGTATAGATTCCATAGGTAGTACAAGGAAACGGGCCTCCAGATACTACTAATAATATTTGAGCGCGATACAATGATCGAATCAACCCATTTCAGCTGTTATTCCGGTCTAGCGTAACAAGAACTTCTCTTCAACTATTAGGGCTTCCATAGGTAGTAGAAGGAAACGGGCCTCCGAAAACAACTGCAAATATTTGAGCGCGATCCAACCATCAGATAAAAAGTTATGGCCGTTTCAGCTGTATTTCCGGTCTGGCCCGACAAGACCTCCTTTTTACCGAATAGGGATTCCATAGGTAGTACAAGGAAACGAGCCTCCGGATACTACTATAAATATTTGAGTGTGATCCAACGGTCGGATCAAAAGCTATGGCCTTTTTCAGCTATTATTCCGGTCTGGCATGACAAGACCTCCTCTTCAACTAGTAGCGATTCCATAGGTGGTACAAGGAACTATTGTAAATATTTGAGCGCGATCCAACGGTCGGATCAAAAGTGATGGCTTTTTTCAGCTGTTATTTCGGTTTGGCGCGTTAAGACCTCCTCTTCACCTAATAGGGATTCCATAGGTCGTACAAGGAAACGGGCCTCCGGATACTATTGTAAATATTTGAGCGCGATCCAACAGTTGGATCAAAAGTTATGGCCCTTTTCAGCTGTTATTCCGGTCTGGCGCGACAAGACCTTCTCTTCACCTAGTAGGGATTCCATAGGTAGTACAAGAAAACAGGCCTCCGGATACTACTGTAAATATTTGAGCGCGATCCAATGATCGGATCAAAAGTTAAGGCCTTTTTCAGTTGTTATTCCGGTCTGGCGCGACAAGAACTCCTCTTCACGTAGTAGGGATTCCATAGGTAGTAGAAGGAAACGGGCCTCCGGATACTAGTGTAAATATTTGAGCGCGATCCAACAGTCGGATCAAAAGTTATGACACTTTTCAGCTGTTATTTCGGTCTGGCAGGACAAGACCTCCTCTTCACCTAGTAGGGATTCCATAGGTAGTACAAGTAAACGGGCCTAGGGATACTACTGTAAATATTTGAGCGCAATTCAACGTTCAGATAAAAAGTCCGTTTCAGCTGTAATTCCGTTCTGGCCTAACAAGACCTCCTCTTTACCGAATAGGGATTCCAGATACGACTACAAATATTTGAGAACGATCCAACGGTCGGATCAAAAATTATGGCCCTTTTAAGCTATTATTCCAGTCTAACGCGACAAGACCTCCAGTTCACCGAGTAAGGATTCCATAGGCAGAACAATGAAACGGGCCTCCGGAAACTACTGTAAATATTTGAGCAGGATCCAATGGCGGATCAATAGTTATGCCCATTTTCAACTATTATTCCGGTCTAGTGCTACAAGACCTCTACTTTAACTTGCAGAGATTCCATAGGTAGTACTAGGAAACGGGCCTCCGGATACTACTATAAATATTTGAGCGCAATACAACGGTCGGATCAACCCTTTTCAGCTGTTATTCCGGTCTGGCGCGACAAGAACTCCTCTTCAACTATTAGGCATTCCATAGGTAGTAGAAGGAAAGAGGCCTCTGAAAACAACTGTAAATATTTGAGCGCGATCCAACGATCAGATAAAAAGTTACGGCCTTTTCAAATGTAATTCTGGTCTGGCCCGACTAGACCTCTTTTTTACCGAATAGGGATTCCATAGGTAGTACAAGGTAACGAGCCTCTGGATACTACTGTAAATATTTGAGCGCAATTCAACGGTCAAATCAAAAGTTATGGCCCTTTTCAGCTGTTATTCCGGTCTGGCGGGACAACACCTCCTCTTCACCTAGTAGGGATTCCATAGGTAGTACAAGGAAACAAGCCTACGGATTCAACGATCAAATAAAAAGTTATGGCCCTTTTCAATTGTTTTTCCGGTCTGGCGCGACAAGACCTCCTCTTCAACTAGTAGGGATTCCATAGGAAGTACAAGGACACAGGCCTTCGGATACTACTGTAAATATTTGAGCGGGATCCAATGGTCGGATCAAAAGTTGTGGACCTTTTAAGTTGTTATTCCGGTCTGGCGCGACAAGACCTTCTGTTCATCGAGTAAGGATTCCATAGGTAGAACAAGGAAACGGGCCTTCGGAAACTGGTGTAAATATTTGAGAGCGATCCAACGGTCGGATTAAAAGTTATGGCCCCTTTCAGCTGTTATTCTGGTCTAGCGCGACAAGACGTCCTCTTCATCAAATTGGGATTCCATAGGTACTTCAAGGAAAACAGCCTCCGAAAACTAATGTAAAGCTTTAAGCTCAATCCAACGATCGGATCAAAAGTTATGGCCCTTTTCAACTGTTCTTCCGGTCTTGTGCGACAAGACCTCTTCCACTAATAGGGATTCCATAGGTAGAACAAGGAAACGGGCCTCCGGAAACTACTGTAAATATTTGAGCGCGATCCAACAGTCGGATCAAAAGTTATGGCCCTTTTCAGCTATTTTTCCGGTCTGGCGCAACAAGACCTCCTCTTCAACTAGTAGGGATTCCATAGGTAGTACAAGGACACAGGCCTCCTGATACTATTGTAAATATTTGAGAGCGATCCAACGATTGGATCAAAAGTTATGGCCCTTTTAAGTTGTTATTCCGGTCTGGCGCGCCAAGACCTCCACTTCCACGAGTTGAGTTCCATAGGCACTTCAAGCAAAACAACCTCCGACCGTCAATCATTTGTCCTAGTCATCCCTTTGGATGCCATTAGCCGAAGTTAATCAATCGTTTGTCCCGGTCATCCATTTAGATGCCATTAGCCGAGGCTAATCAATCATTTGTCCTGGTCATCCGTTTGGATGCCATTAGCCGAAGCTAATGAATCGTTTGTCCCGGTCATCCATTCGGATACCATTAGCCGAAACTAATCATTCATTTGTCCCGGTTATCCATTCAGATGCCATTAGCCGAGGCTAGTCAATCATTTGTCCCGGTCATCCCTTCGGATGCCATTAGCCGAAGCTAATCAATCGTTTGTCTCGGTCACCCAATCGGATGCCATTAGCCAAAAGCTAATCATTCATTTGTCACGGTCATCCATTCAGATGCCATTAGCCGAAGCTAATCGAGCCTTTGTCAACATTTAAGCATTTGACAATCTGATATCTGTTCTAACACAATATGGTACACATTCATGATAAAGTATTTCATTATTCAACGTATGAAAAAGGAAGGTGAAAGTACACAATATGTTCATCTTAAATGCAGGCCTATCACATAAAATGAAAGAATTGATTGATAAGTTGAAAAGGACAAAGAGATGGCCAAACTTAGAAAAGAGATGTTGGTGCAGTCCAAACTGGAACATTGTTCGGTAATCGGGTCATATCTAGAGCTATAGATCTCGAATTTAGTTCTATTTTATATGGATGGAAAGGTAAGACATAGGCCTACAACTTTTATGGGGAGCCCAAGATTTAACAAGGCCGTTTTCAAGTCCAAATTGTAGCAACAACGAAGAAGTCTGAATCTGTCCTGCAGACCAGACATTGTTCAGTGTTCAGCCCATATCTCGAGTTCTATAAGTCCAAATGATCTCAAATTTTTACCCTGGAAAGATGAGACAACTCCCTAGAACTTTCATGATTGAAGTCTGTTCAAATTATGACGTTATCAATGATTTTTTTGGCAGACAAGAAGATAAGAATTGTCACCAAGTCAAGATGTGGCCACCCATTCATCAATTAGTCAACAAATCAATAGTTCCGAATTTTGGCCTATAAAAGGAGGCATTTGCCATGTATTTAGGCATCTTAGTGTTCAGATCAAGATCATGCTCTTGCTCTTTTTTTATATTTTGTAATGATTAAGTTTTGCTTATATTAATCTCTTGCTTATGCAATTCATTTCCTTTCCTTGTTTATTTATGTTTCTCTCTTTCATTATGTTTAGCTAAGTTAATTATGTCAAGGTGAAAAAGGTACACTAATGGTGTAAGAATAAGTATAATATAAACCTAACATGGACCTTAATGTTGGATACTAACATACTTTATATTTGTTATCTTGTTCACTTTTAATACTTTGCTTGTTAAATGATTAATCTAGATTTATCTTGTATAACACTTGGTACAACAAATACTTGGCACTTTCATAGCCCATACTGTATGGTATAACCGACACCTGAGCTATGAAAGGAACTTGATTTGTTGTTAATGACATAATTAACTTAGCTAGACATTATGAAGAAGAAAAACATAAATAAACAATATAAGAACATAAACATGATATAAGTTAACTAAGTATAGTAAAGGAAATGAAAAGCATGAACAAGAGATTAATG
>Ga0325410_1002227_pt1 | contig 21664 bp, 11 predicted proteins | sample PopdelMetagenome_16_FD_206182 | JGI IMG/M metagenome (GOLD analysis project Ga0325410, IMG submission 206182) | Populus deltoides microbial communities from Bellville, Georgia, United States - Xylem-PdIQD-R3 | ecosystem: Host-associated > Plants > Phyllosphere > Stem > Wood/Secondary xylem...
TAATTGATGTTATAATGATACATTAACTTTTTTATGGTTAAATTACATAAATATCCTTATTTACACAAAAATAAAAGATAAGAGGGCCTTTTGCGTCATTTCTTGTTTTTTAAAAAGATACATTTACCCTCTTACCCTTAAGATAAAAATAAATAAATAATGGGTCAAGAGGTATTTTTGTATTTTTATTATGGTTTTTTTGTTGTAATCTATTCGAGTTATGAGCAAATATAATAAAAAAAAAGTTGATGGCGTGTATTCTGGTGGCCATGTCATCTGAAACGCCAAATGGCGACAAAGCTAATAAGGCGATATGCATAGCCCAATTCATGACGATTAGGTGTTGATAGTGGTTTTTTCTCCTCCCCTTTTTTTTTCTCTTATCTCCTTGTAATTCATGCTGGGTTAGTTAAATTTCAAAGTTGTCACCTCATATAATTTTTATTTTAATTGTGGTTTGCATTATTTTGATTAGTATTTATTTGTTTTAGATTATTTGTTTTTTATTTTCATTTGGTTTTATTTATTTATTATATAAAATATAATACTCATTCTTATGATTAATTTTTTTATCATTTTTTGATTTGTTTATTTTTTTAATTTTATCTCTCAATATTTTTTTCATTTACTTAGCTTGTTTTTTAAAGCTAAATAAACTCCTTATATGTTTTTTTATTTAGCTTTGATCATTTTTTCTAGATTATTTTTTAAAAAATTAAATTTTTTAATCATGACCTCATATAGCAGGTGATGGGTTGATAAAATTAACTCGAGTTAACTCAAGTTTCCCAGGTCGCAGGTCAGTGAAGTTAAGGTGGGGTGACTCGAGTTTTTTTTTCTGATGTTTGTTTATTTAGCTTTATCCTTTTTTTCTAAGTTGTTTTAAAAAAACTAATTTTTTAATCTCGATCTTATGTCATGGGTAGCATGCTAATAGAGAGTTGACTTAGGTTTTTTTCTCTGACATCTTTTTTTCAAGATTTTGTTTTTCAATTTCATTGTTTAAAAACAAGTTATTGGGCTTTAAGTTTTGTGGTTTTTTGCTTTATTTTCCATAGAATATCTCGATCTTATATTTTATACATTTATCAAGTTAATTTAAATTAACTTGGGATATCATCGCATGAATATTTTTTTATATTAAAAAAATAACTCTACTTCGGTAAAAAACAATTTATTTAAGAATCTAATGGGACAAGTAAACAGTGATTGATGAAAAGTTAAGACTAAAACTTAAATCCAATACAACATATCGTCAGAACAATTGACAAAAAAATGTTTTTAATTAAAATGTGCGAGGAAATAATTGGGGTGGGATGAAAATTTGGATGGACGTGCCAATAATCTACTTTTTTTTTAAGAAAAAAGAGAGTGAAAATGGCTAGGGAGAGAATCGAGTAGGAAAACTTTCCTGCCTAGTCCATTAAATTAGAGAGTAGCCACTAGCTCGAGAAAAAACAAAGATAAAAAGACAATCTTTTAATAAATAATTTAGTAGTAAGAATTTAGGATTATATTTGTTTTTCTTGCGATCTCAGATTCAAATATTACTAATATGATAATTACTAAAAATTTATATGGTTATTAACTTTATTTTTCAGGAACCGTGAAATTAAAATGGATATAAATTGGCCTGGACATCCATGTTAATAATAATAATAAAAAAAACAAGAAGAAAATCCATCTAATTTAGAAGAATGTGAAGACTATATATTAAAAAAAAGTCCAACCCAATTTAAACCCAAAAATACCATCGACTTTATGACATGTTCTCATCTTGAAACGTAAGATAGAAAATCTATATAACATACAAATCACACATTTTATGTCTACATATAAAATCCGGAGGAAGACATAATTTCCCCTTGACCAAATATACAATTACCAATAAAGAGAAGTTACAACTGTCCTCTGATTTTTACAAGTCTTGTAAGGAAACGAGCCCTATAACGGTGACACAGGGTACTTTTGTATCTCTTGTTATTGTCCAATCAAATCAAATGTTTATAATTGTGATATTATTTGTGTTTTAAAGTTTTTTTAAATTAAAAATATATTAAAAAATCATTTTTTATTTTATTTTTAAAATTAGTATATCAAAATAATCTAAAAATACATAAAAAAATTATTTTTTAAAAAAATTAATTTCATTAAAAACACAATATTACCATAAAAACAAGCACCACCTTATATCATGAACTGCTTTGAAATCTCAAACAAACTTTCTTAACAAAATGAAAAATAATGAAAGATGCTTTTGAATCATGGATTTGTGTTTGATAGGAATAGCCTGTTGTGTTTTATGTCTACTTTTACACAAAGCAGTGAGATATTTATCATGAAATTATAGGTTTTAGTTGGATGCATGGAGAAAATTTAATAAATAAGAGCAGAGAGATATCAAAAAACGATTGATTTTTCAATCTAGAAACATGGAAAAACAGCATATAGACCTTCAAAACCTATTCCTAATCAAAACCAAAACCAAACCAAATTACCCTTTAATACTTGATGATAATCTGTGTAGCACCGGTTATAAAAAAATTAGGTTCAAGTTTTTTATCATAAAAACCCAAATCTTTGTTATTTTTGGACTCAAAAACATAAAAAAAAATATATATTATATAGACCTCTAAAACTTATTCCTAACCAAAACCAAATCAAATTAAAATTTGTTTTCGAGTTTCGATCTACCTTTTCGAACATCATTGAAGTTAAAAACTAAATTTATTGAGTTTTCCTTTTAAAAACAAACAAGAAAAAACCAAAATTGCAGCTATTATAGTCAAAATCAAGTCATCCAAAAATTATTTTTTTTTGGTTATTTTCTCTCTTTTCCTTAAACATTTAAGGATTAAAGCGTGAAAAAAATAAACTTGAGGGTGAATCATAAAATTTATAATGAACATGCACCGGAAATGAAAAAAGTGAAATTTGAAGAACCAAATTGAATGTATTTATGCTAATGAACAATATAGCAAGAAAGTGTTCTTTATAGAAAATCGAGTTAAGGTTTTTGAAACTTCATAACTATTTTTTGATTTATTTTCACTTCAAATCAATTTATCAATTTAAGATACTTTTTAATTTGTCTAGAAAACACAAATTCAAACCAAATTAATTTTTTCTTCAAGCCTGATCTATTTTTTTCAGGGAATACAAAGCGCAAACAAACATTTAAATAGAACTCATCTCGTTAAATTATTTTAGTTGCCAATCACTTTTTCCCTTCTCCATCATTTTATAACAAGCCTCTCTTTACTCTTACTCTGTTAAACCTGGTATTGAAATGCGATGAAAATAAATTTTAAAATAAAAAAATTAAACCGTAAAACTAAAATAACCAAAAATAAACTTGACAATTTATCTCATGCAAGGACCAGTAAGAGGTGCATTTGCACGACCAAAAAAAACCCTCTTACGTTATTGCCTCTCACTCAATTTGATCACTAAATGTATTTTTTTTCATGTAATAAAACCATTTTATTTTCTGTGAATTAAGTACAATGTTGGAATGCTATTTTTACACCTTAATAAAAATCAAATAAAAATATATTATTAAATTCAATTTCTAATAAACACAATTAAAAATGATCAAATTAAAAAAAAATTATTTGGTGATTGAAGGAAAAAAAATAAAAGGAAAAAAATAGCTGTGCAAATCCACAATAAACCATGTCCTGGTGCATGATGCAAAAATGAATCATCCACGCCTCTTGGTTTTTCTTTTAATGTGCTTAAAAACTTGAAATCAAATGTGGATTTAATATGGTGGTGACCGGATATTGTCAAATAGAAACAACATAAAGAAGAGACGAATATAGACATTAAATTTTAAACCTTGTCATGTGATTTTCATTTTTTTATATATATAAAGAGAAGATAAGGTGAATAGAGGGGCTTTTTTTCGTCTATATATTTCCTTCTTCCTGGCCCCTCTCTCAACCAGGCATGTGATTTTAATTTCTACCATCTATGAAAACAATTATCGAATCCAATACATAAAAGTTCCATCCGACACAAAAAAAATATTCAGGAATTAATTATATTCACAGTCCTTCTTGTTTAATATTTGAAATCAAACATAAAATGTGAAAATTAATCATTATATGTCTATCATGTAGTTGTCATGCAAAATTAACCAGACATTCTCAATTATATTAACAATTATTATGGAATTCTTTTTCATAAGCTGTTTGAAATAAATGTTAACAAAATAATAAGAAAATATTTTCAAATTGGTGGGAACAGCAAACTATTATTTAGTTATACTGGTTTTGTCCAGATAACTAGCTAATTTCTTTAATTAATTTAAAAGCGGCATTCTAAATTCTCATATCTTCAGGTTTGTATATAACTTGGCATGTCAATCAAACAAAATCTCTTCCTCTTCAAATTAACACGATTTTCTCTCTTCTCACGATGATCTGAACTCAAATCAAAACTTAATCTAGTGTTTCTAATTGATTTTTCTTTTTTCATGATGAATAGAGTTTTTTCATACATGATTTCTTTCTTTTCACATCGCTAAGATCTCTCTTTTTTTTAAAAAAAAAATAATCATTTTTCCTTAAAACCCTAGAAAAAACAAGTTAAAGCTTGTAGAGAACCTTGATTTTTTTATTCTTAATTTGTTTGATTATTTTAATACATTAACATTGCAAGTCTCTTATTATTTGTTAATGAGCAGATGGTTTTTATGATTTTATTATTTGTTTTTCAGGACTTTTTTTTATAGAGGTCACCACTGGTTTTTGTGTAATGACCAAATAATGATTGTTGTGAGTGTTGTTCATGTGAGATTGCCAGTGTGGTTTTGATCTAAAAGAGACGAGTGTTGATCGGTGATAATAGTTTTCAGAGCAGGACAAGACAGTGCAGGGTGGCTGTGAAGGAGGGGATGAGGGCAAATTATACCAGAACGAGGTTTCAGGTACATGCTCATGGCTTGTCGCCTAACTTTGTAAAACTAGCTGGTATTAGTTTTTTTTTTTTTTTTTGTACTTGTTTGTAATCATATTCAAAATGAACCAACCATTTTAAAAGTCTACAAGCATTGCACCAGCAATAAAAACATACCTGTTTTAGGATCCTTTACGTGCATGATCCGTCGCATGTGAATTTAATTATAAGCATTTCATGGTGCATATCTTCTCCATTTATAAAGATCAATTAATAGATTTGATTGACACAGATTAAGAGCGTCGATAATAGGTTTATTGTAGATCCGTTAGTCGTTTTAAGGCCCGGTAGAAGGAGACTTTGTAAAAACTGGGGAAATTAGTTTGAACAATCTTTTTTTTCTATTAACATAAATATTCGGCCAGCTTGTATGTGCTTTAATTAATTTTATGAATTTTAAAATTAATAATTATATAAATCTCTAATGATCCTAAGATAATTAGAACAATCTTTTAAGTTCAAGGGTCATGGTAAATTTATAGAATCGTCGATTGTTGGTTTTAAAATTAGAAAGCTTGGTTTTATGTTGTGGGTTAGTCTCAAATATAAAAAACTTAAGGACTTTTATGCCTTCATGAAAATTAGGATCATGCTGAAATTGGTTGCCAAATGTCCATTAATAAATGATAATGGTTTGCATAAGCAAAAGATTAGAGTAGCAAAACCTTAGCTTGGAGATATTAAGGGTAGGATGGCAAATCCAAGAAGGGTAAGTATAAATCCAGATTGGTTTCATAGATCTGGTGGTGGTCGGGATCAAGTGGAGCGAAACATTATAACGAGGAGCGCATGAGAGTAAAACATGAGCATGATCAATTATAGAGCGATTCGAGAGAAGAAAATCTATAATGGAATTGACGCGGGTGAAAATATAAATAATAATACAATAAGTTAGAAAGAATAAATTAAAATCGAAAGTGTTGTCGCACAAAATAATAATTTATAATTTTATTGCTGGATATTTATTTTCAAGTATTATATCCCGTTAAGAGGTTTGTATTTTTTTTAAATAAATTCAAAAATCAATCCAAACAAACTAGAACATCTAAAAATAAATAAAAAACAATAAAAATCCTTAACAAGCTAGTAAAAATAAAATTATTAAGCATGATATTTAATTTTATAAAATCCCTCTAATATAGGTTTTTATATTTTGGAAAGAACTTGTTTTTAAGTTCGAATCGTTACAATTTAGATATTGTGTATGTCCAATTGAGACTCACCAATTCATTTTCTTTTTTATTTTCATGGGTATAACAATTTTAGTTATTAATTTCAATCAATTCATGTTAAATTTTCATGAGAAAAATAATTAGCATATTATTTATATTTTATTGGCTCGTGGAGTAATAAATTACAAACCTCATACTTACTTCTTCAATTTATGTTGTGTCCATGTAACCTTTGAACAAGTTTATTTTTGTGATAACAATAAGCCTCCAATTAAAATAATTAATATAGCCTAATTTAAATAAAAAAAATTATTGAACACCTTCCATTTTCTTTTTGCATCTAACTTTTAACCTTTTAACAGGTACACCATTAATAACATCATTATCACCCTTACTATCATTGTTCATGACATCATCGTCATCATCAAGATAAAAATAATAAATTGATAGAGAATATCAATCCACACTTATTTCATCACAAACAGGATCAACAGAATCTTCATAATACTTATCTTAATTAAAAAGTTGTTTTATTTACGATGTGTTTGGGAATGCGGTGCAAATTACGTTCCCTCAATTTTTTTTTTATCTTCTCAAATTGTTTTAATGTGCTGATGTCAAAAATATTTTTTTAAAAATAAAAATAATTTATTTTGATGCATTTCTATGCAAAAAACACTTTGAATTGCTACCGCCACCGCTATCACAATCCCAAATACACCCTTACTCGCGCTTCTGAAACAGGTTCTTAAAATTATCAATGGACTTGCGATCAATTTCTCACAATCCATTGGGCTCCTTACCTCCGCTAACTTATTAGTTAATTTTGCAATTTATCTCTGTCTTCTATCGCTAATTCTTAAACACCTTTCTTCAATCATGCAATCTGTATTTGCATGTTTTCTATCACCAATTCTTAAACATTTCTTTCTTAAAAAGGAACCTTCTCATCTTCTCTTGCACAAGTGCGTCTTGTTCTCTACATCTTCCAACAATTGTTATTCTGGCACGTAACAAGAAAATAACCATTAGGATTATTAGGCTTTGATACCAGCTTACACAGATGAAAAAAAACAAATTATAAAGGTAATATTGAGGCCATATAGGGTTATCATACAAAACTCTAATTCATGATTTTATTATTAAATATTTATTTTTAAGAAGTCTATCTCATCAAAGGTTTACAACTTCTTAAATAAACAAAAAAACTAACATGAATAAACAAGGAAATGTGAAAGCAAAGTAAAGAAAAAACAGTAAAAGTTATAATCAAATTAGATTTTTTTTTATCAAGCATAATATTTAATTTCTTGAACTAAATAGAAAAAAACAAATAACATTTCTTAAAAATCTTCCTGTATCAAGAATTTAGTTAGCCTTTTGGCCCAGTGCAGTTTGAGTTTCTTTTTTGTTGCTGGATATCAAGATTTGGGTTAAAAAGATGGTGACTCATTTTTTTTAATGATAAAATTGTAATTTTTAATAAATAGATATTTAATCATTAATTGAAATATAATGAGAATTCTAAAAGTAATTTGATATTTTTTATTGATTTTTTTTTGCCCTCGTTAATAAGGATGCAATGTGTTATAAATTTTAAAACTTTATAATGTAACTTGTAATTTTTGAAAAAAAATAGAGATAATGTGAAAAAATAATTATACTATAAGATGCTTAGTGTGATTTTGTTTTTTTAAATATAAATTTAAAAGTACACACAAGCCACTAGTTTCATGAGATCCATTGTCGGGTCTTACCAAGTGTCTCTTTGTCTTTAAGGTTCATGAAAGCAAATGATGCACCCTTAACCTTCATGAAGACCTCTTGACCTTTATACCGGTTTCCATTTATGCTGGAAGCAAATTTCAATATAGTGTTTGAGAGCATGATAATTTTTGCTTTTAGATGTATTTTTGTTTTTGAACATGTTTTAAAAGCGAGTTTCATTTAAAAAAATATTAAAATGATTTTTTTAGTGTTTTTCAATGATTTTAATGTGGTGATATAAAAGATAAATAAAAAAACTTAAAAAAAATTATTTAAATATATTTTTAAGTGAAAAAACACCATGTATTATAATACCAAACAAACCATGTCCATTTCTATTGAAGGAAGGTTTTTTTTTTCTATTTTCTTTTGACTAACATCCATTAAATGAATTAAGTAAATAGATCATAAAAAATAAAATTTCATGTTTACCGAACAATGTTGATCAAAATAATCTTAGAAAGAAAATTACACAATCCATTTTAAATATACATCTAACACTGTAGGCGTAATAAATTATATATATAAATTTGGGCATGGAGGTCCAAGATTATGCCACCTTCACCTCCAAATCTATCCACCCAGTTTTTATTAAATTAAAAAATATTTTTAAAATATTTTGATTTTTAAATTTTTTTACTTTAAATTAATATATTTTTAATATTTTCAGATTATTTTAATATGTTGATGTGAGAAATGATTTTTAAAAAAATAAAAAAAATATTATTTTAATATATTTTAGAATGGAAAACACTTAAAAAACAATCATTACTATACTCCCAACATTATACAAGTTAAGTGGAGATTATCCCCAGATCTTTCATTAAAATAAAAATACAAACACTCCTAATTTTTTTAAAATTTGTTTTTATTATTCGTTCTCTCATAATTCTTTTAATGCACACTTCATTTTATTTTTTAAGTTTTTCAATTTCATCGGCTACAAAAGCAAACCTGGCATTTTGAAAGTAAAAACTTAGTTTTTTTTTTTTTTTTAAAATTGCAGCTAACTCTAGTTAAGAAATCAAAATACAAAGACTCTTGAATCTTCTCAAAAAATTTTCTTATTATCTATCATTTCTTGTTATACCACAATTTAACAATCTTTTCCCAATACACCCTTCATTTTTTTAAAGTAATTCAATCTCATCCACTACAACAAATTTGGCGTTTTGAAAGGAAAATCTGAGCTCTTTTAAAAACATTATAGCCAACTCTAGTTAAGTAACTGATATATAATTTTTAAAACTAAAAAATCTTAAACACAAAATAATAAAACCGACAAGAACTGAAAAATATCACCTACCTTACATAAAATTTTAAAGGATGTTTGTTTACGAGGTTGAATTGTATTTTAAAATTTAAGTTAATTTTTTTAATATATTGATATTAAAAATAAAAAAATTATTATTTTAATATATTTTAAAATAAAAAAAATTAAAAAACAAGTTCGAGACAGTCTCACAATCTTACTGCCTCGTGTTTTCGGTTTTTTTTTTTCACTATTTATTGCCGACGTTGTCCGTACACCACCCTCAGTGCTTCATTAAAAAAAAAAAGAAAAACAAAATCCAAAAAATTCAAATCTTTGCGCCTCTCTAGAAACTGAAATTTCAACCTTCCGAAAGAGAAAAAACCCTATCTCCCCGCGTCAATTTCACGCTTTTAAAAAACAAAAACACACACTGTCCCTCCCTCCCTCCCTCCCTCTCTAAGACTCGAATCCGGATCCTTCGAGTTCGATCCAAAATAACCAAGCTCTCTTGCCATTACTTGGTTTTTCCTCTCTAGAAAATCAATCAATCAGTCAATAATGAGGAAAGGAGCCAAGAGAAAGAGAATCCAGAAAGATAATAATGAAGACGAAGCTGCTGCCGTTCCCACTCAAGACAACCACAAAACCACCGAATCGACGAAACCACCTACTAGAGCTAAGCCAGTCAAGGCATCCAAACCCGAACCCGAATACTTCGAAGACAAGCGCAACTTGGTATTCTAATCTTTCACTTCCTCCCATTATTTCGTTTCAATTAGTTTATTTTGTTAGATTTTAGAAATTAATTAATCTAAGTTTTTTCTTTTTATATATTGAAAAATTTAGGAATAATTTGTTCAATTTCTGTTTGTTAATAGGTTTTTAAAAATGAATGAAATCGGATATTTTTTCGTATGGTTAATTATATTGTTAACCAATCAGTCAATTAATTAAACAGTGGAAAAGCTTAGCTTTGAGTTTAAGGTTAATAGCTGCAGTTTGGCAGTTTGTTAGTTTAGTTTAGTTTAGTTTTTTTATTTTTTGATTTTTTTCTTAATTAGTTTAAAATTCTTAAACTGTGTAGTTGTGCTTTTATAGTGTAAGGATAGTTTGGAATTTTTTTGTTGAATTTTTTGAGTACCGTGTTATTTTTTTTTTAAGCTGGTCAATTAAAAAAATTAAGCATTGTGAAATTGTTTTCTTACGCAGGAAGACTTATGGAAGGAAATATTCCCTGTCGGTACAGAGGTTAGATTTTAATTTTTATCCTGTTCTTTGCTTTGTTGGTTAATTAATTATGTTGCTTATAGCTTACAATATTTCTTTTTTGTACAGTGGGATCAACTGGACAAGGTTTACGGATTCAACTGGAATTTCTCTAATCTAGAGGTGGTTGTCATAAAATCACCTATATCTTTCACTGCGTAGATGGTTTTTAGTATGTGTGTAAACTGAAACTACTGCTCTGACTGGTCAGAATGCATTTGAAGAAGGAGGTGTTCTACATGGGAGGAAAGTTTACCTTTTTGGGTGTACAGAGCGTGAGTTACTTTCTAACTTGAAACCTTAATTTTTTTCCAAGTCTTTGTGCCCAGGCTTCTTTAAATAGCCAGACATTACTTTCTTTTTTGCTTGATTTTCCCATGCCCTGTCCTTTTCTTTTGCCATATGAATCTTACTTTGTTTCTTTGGTTTCTTCAGCTCAACTGGTTCCTTTCAAGGATGATAGCCTATTAATCTACATACCTGCAGTCGTGGCGGTAAGTTTACTGGAACAGTTACTTTTGCATGCACTCTAATATATGTATGTTCACCTATGAAATTGTCAAGGAGCAGACTTTACAAACACCTTTTCTTATTGCATATTTTTACATTGGTTTGTTTTCATGATGAAAGTAACATGGGCTTTTTCTTTACTTAATTTGATAAAAGGTTTAGTTGTGTCCGGTTATGGCTTTATGTTGTCCCCACCTTTACACCTACTTAAATCTCATATAGCAAGGATCTCAGGTTTCAAAAGCCCTAGATATATATGTCCGACAAGTGCTTCCATGCATTAAAGCACAATCCAGGAGTGAAAAGTTCATAGCGCCCATAGACATTCTACATTTCCTTTATGGTAATAGTGGGATCACAGATCTCTCCTTTTGAACTTGGCAAAGTGAGAATGGTGGTTCTACAATTGTCCCTACCTTTACACCTAGTTAAACCTTTTATAAGATGAACTTAAAAGGAAGCCTATGTTTTACTACGAAGACGTCCATTTTGTGCTGTTCTCAAGGCTAGAGATTAAGAGCTTGAGAATTTACCTCTTAGATTGTTACTTTTCCCAACACCACATTTTTTCTTCCTAGGAGTTGTTTCATCACATGTTTCATTATCTGTTATAATTTCAGAAGTACAGTTGCAGATTGGTGTTGTTGTGAAGACAATTATCTCTTGTCTTTGTTTCCTTGAAAAAGAAAATAAAAAATAAAAATCCTATAAATTAATGGAGGCGTGTCATTTCTTGCTGCTGCCTTTCTATTTATTAAACATCTTCTTTTACAGGTTGCATCTCCTTTCCCTCCTTCTGATAAGATTGGAATTAAGTCGGTTCAGAGGGAGGTTGAAGAAATAATTCCCATGAAACAAATGAAAATGGATTGGGTTCCTTATATACCTCTGGAAAACAGGTATCCAAATTTTATATTCCAACTTACATTTCTATATGATTTCATGGAGTTTCTCTTTTCCCATTTTTTTTTTTACTTATATATTTTGCTCAATGTCTTTTTTGCAACTCAAATCCTTCTCCAGAGAAAGTCAAGTTGACAGACTGAGACATCAAATTTTTATTCTGAGTTGCACTCAGAGAAGGTACCTTGCTGCCCTCTCAATCTTCCTGTACACACACTATATCATTTCTAGTGTTTTATATGAGGTTGTTTCTTACCCTATAGTTATTACTTAAAAGTTCTTTTGGCTGCCTTTTTAATTTCCTTGAGCTGTATGTATGGAGAACTGTTCCGATTGGTTTTTGTATGTTGATTTTTTATGGAGCTCTGCTCTGATTTGTTTTTGTATGTAGATTCTTGGTTATCAGGACAAACTGCTCTTTTAAGTTCTTTATTGCTGCCCATTTTCATTACATATGTTGATATCACAGTTTGTTCTTAAATAATCGTTACAAGCATACATGGTGCTCAAATGTCTCATGGGCATTTCTGGACAACTTGTTTGGTACTTTTTTTGGATAATCCAGTTCCCAGATCTCAGTTCCTGCTTTTGAGAACCATTATCACAGTTTGGTCTTAAATACATGTTATAAGCATGCATGGTGCTCACATGTCTTAGGGGCATTTCTGGACAACTGGCTTGGTATTTTTTTAGATAATCCAGTTCTCAGCTCCTACTTTGGAGAACCATTATTATATTATTTATTTAACAGAAATAACTTCACCTTTTGCTATATTTTGGTTTCTCATTTTACATTTTTTCTTGGTTATATATACCTTTTATTATGGCAGTTGGAAGACATTCTGTTCAATAGACATTTTAGTGTGATATGAAGAAAATAATGAGACATAAAGACACATCTGGGCTTGTTTTTTAGCAAAATAGAAGCTAGAGGAATCAACATTTTTATGTTCATAGATCTGCTGTTAAACTTACAGCCAGCATGTTGTTATTGCACAATAAACTTTAGCACTTAAGACTTGAGCTTCCTTCAGCAGAATATTTTATAACCTTTTCACTTTTTAAACTTCCTTTCTGGTTCTCCGATTCATTAATCATTGGAAATTGATGCACACATAAGCATACCATATTTTATGAGAAATATTTAGGTTTGTAGTGTTTCGTTGAAATTTTCAGATACTATGATGTTTGTGTATCCTTACATGTGTCTATTCCTGTTGCCTGTGCACATGGATTGCTTGCAGGGCTGCTTTGAAACATTTGAAGATAGATCGGATCAAGAAATATGAGTACTGCTTACCTTGTGAGTTTTGAGGAAATTTCAGAATTTAGATTGCTGTATTCCACACAAACTTGTTTTTACTTAAACAGTGTTGTGAAAATAATGGAACAAAGTGCTAAGTTCTGATGAGTAGAAAAAATTTGTGGCCACAACACTTATTTTCCGAACAATGTTTGATTGCTTGCTAGATTAATCAGATCAGAGGATAATACAGCTCATGTATTAGCTTTTAGTGTTCTGTCATCTTTTATTGCTAATGTATAGGGAACTGTTCTATTCCTCTGATATGCTTCCCTTTTTTGACAGATTTCTACAACCCCTTTAAGGAAGATGAGCTTGAGCAGAGCACTGAGGTTCAGATAATTTTCCCATCAGAACTAAAGCCGGTAAGTGAATAGCATGTAAGAGAAACAAATTGATGGAAACCAAAACCTTTGGATGTTGATGGATTGCATGATTTGAGATTGGTTCAGAAATTACAGTCTATATGGTTAATTAAGCAGACTGCTGTGCTTAGTTTAGTTGTGATGATAAAGGTAGCACTGATATACGATTCAGTAAATTGACCTTCTATCATTAATAACTGCAGATTTTCTGTGAATTTGATTGGGAACTTGATGAACTTGAGGTAAGAGTTCTATTTCTGATGTTTTTGTCTTCGTTTAACCTGGATGGTTTTTCATGAAGTTTCTCTTTTCATGTCTTCTGTCTTTTGAATGTATCATAACCACTGACATTTGACATCATGGGAGAATTGGTTTGAACATGTGGTTATGATAGACGTCTTATAAATTCACCATTGTGGAGCTGGATTCTCCTCTGCATATTGAAGGAATGATGTAGAAATGGTGTTATGCTTATGAACATATTCTTACCTCCTCATGTGATTATACTTGTCCTATCATTGCTCAACTGTCAAAATTCTTTCCTGAACCACCACCCTACCCACTGCAAAGAAAGTACAATTAATTTATATTAAGATTTACCAATCAATCTGCAGGAGTTCACTGATAAACTGATCCAGGAGGATGAATTATCTGAAGATCAAAAGGATGCCTTTAAGGTGAATTTTGTTAAATATATTTGAATATCTCATCATTTCATCTTATTTTTGTTAATAATTGAACCTTGCATTTTTGCTTTCTTAGGAATTTGTTAAAGAGAAAGTTCGAGAAGCAAAGAAAGCTAACAGAGAGGTAACTTGTTTGGTTCTGTTTGGTTTGGGAGTATAAGCAGGCAGTCTTTGATCTGCTTTCTAACAAGTTTCCTTTGATGCAGGCAAGGGAAGCCAGGAGAAAGGCCCTGGAGGAAATGAGTGAGGAAAGTAGACGAGCATTTGAGAAGTTGAGGTTTTACAAGTTCTATCCCGTGCAAACACCTGATACACCTGACATATCAAATGTGAAGGTAAAGCGTTGTCCACAAGGACATAATTTTGCAAAAACAGCTTTTGATTAATCAGAGTTTGTTTTTCTATTCTGATTGTAGTTCAATAGCTAGCAACCTTTGTGATTGCCTGATCAGTTTCCAAGTAGTCGGAATACAAAGTTATAGGAGGACATTATTCAAGTCAAACATGTTATCCCCTTGTCTATCTGTCTAATTAGCTTATTTTGGATTTCATACTCCAAATATGAGCCTCGTTCAAATCCTGTGTGCCCGTTTCATTTTATGATCAGAGCATGCATTTGTCCTTGAATGAGGTATACAGGCCTGTCTTACCTCTTATGAGTTTTGTCTTGTTGTCTGGTATTATCTTCGGTGTATGCAAAAACACCCAAACAGTCAGGGTTCCATTGTTTAAAGCAGTTCCATATTGAATATGCTTTCTGTGGGAAAATTCTGTGGACAAGGTCTTTTGTCTTTTGAATGCTACGACTTTTAGGGAATGAGAAATTATTTATGCGTGGGTTTCAAGTTTAGATTCTATGATTAAGGTTTCTTTTATACCCCATCGTGTCCCACAGTTTTGTCAATCTACCGTTCCAACTTCTCAAGGGAACATCTTAAATTTTCCATTCATTCTCTCAATTTCCAAGTATTAATAGATTGTCCCAGGTCAACGAGGATAGTACATGCAGACCTTGCATTTTCTCTTTCCAGAAAGTGGATTATCTGATTTCCTTGTGATTTTTGCAATTTTTCCTGGCAGGCATCCTTCATAAACAGGTATTATGGGAAGGCTCATGAGGTTCTATGAGTGGATACATCTAGGACAAGCGTGACAGTTTGAAGCCTGCTTTGGCTGCAAAGAATCAAACATGAAGATTTTGTTCACCATGAAGATGGGAGTCATGCCTCTGGGGCCTCGTTATAATCTTCACTTTATCAGTCTAGGTGTCTCAGGGCATGTAAACTTTTTAGTTTCAGAATTTTTTTGACAGTCAGCACATGGTACTCTAGCAGGCATTTGTAAGATAACACTGTTGAGGGCTATCACATTTTCCAGTTATAGAGTTGCAGGTGGTGAAATTCACCTGTTGCTTGGATCTCTCGTTGTTTCCCCCATACATTTTGTTCTGATATAATTAGTTTTATTACCAGAAGTTTAGTCGCAAAACAATATGATTTATAGTATTTCAACTTTCTGTAATAAATGACCGCAATGCATTGGCTTCCGTTCTAAATTTGACCGGTGGTCTGAGGACTTGAGCAAAATTAAAATCTTATTGGTGTGTATTAAAAAAAAAAAAAACCTAATTTATCAGAGTGGACAGTTTAACCAAAATCTAATGCCTTGCAAGTTATATCATTTCCTCAAATACTTTACGCATGAAACACTAGCCATAGAGATGATTTTCGGGATGCTTGGGAGTTGAGAGAGTATAAAATAGTTGTGATATAAAATATTTTTTTGTTTGAAAATATATTAAAATAATATTTTTTTTATTTTTAAAAAATTATTTTTAATATCAATATATTAAAATAATTATTTTAAACTAAAAAAATTCAATTTTGTAAGGAACACAGCAATACCAAACACTGCGGAACTCAGCTGCAAAATGATCCACGCCAATATGGAAATAATATATCAGTTCACGAATATTCTAACATTAAAATGCTGCTACCATGATACAACGTGACAATTCACTTAACATTACAAACGTCCTGCGATGCAACTTCTGCTTTCTTTTTGTAAAGCATCCCTAGCTAATTTTGCAGTGACTCAAGCATACAAAATGAATAAAAAAACCCAGCTGCCTACATAATTTATTTAGCCCAAGCACAATGCTTAGGCAGCTTGGTGTACAGTACAAGTAACATACAAATAGACAGGAGCTTGACCGGTTGCGATATGAATGAGAGCCTCAATCACCTGTTTTGGGACACATCATGTTCGGTTTTAACAGACAAAAATGATTTGTCCATTCACCTGGGCCAGCAAATGGCAAGAGACCACAGCACAATGGTAGAAACAGGACGGAAGTAGCGTAGAAGAGTAATTTCCGGAGCCAATATGGAAATATTGTGTTGGGTTTTGTCCCTTGGGAGATTGCACGGACAGGGCCATGAAGTATCCGGAACAAAGTTGGTGTAAATACATTTGAGAAGAACTGCAGCGAGCATAAAGCTTCCCAATACAGAAGCCAGAGTGATCCACTCCCTCCCAGTGTATCTACACAAAGTTTGCCAGTAAAACCACAGACAGCTCCCAACAGTAGCAGAATGAAAGTTATTGGCATTGTCCGGTGTGAACTCGAGGACCGTTGTACAAGCAAAAAAGCAACTGCAAGAATAATTAGGATTCCAAATGCCATTTGGCTCACAACTTGAACTTGACATATCAGTATCTGCAGCCAGGAATTTAAGGATGAAAAAGGCCTGACGAACCACCCAAATTTGGACACCTGAAACACAGCCAGAAACATAGAATTTTTCCTCAGCATCTGATATGAAATTAACAAGAGAAAAGGAGTATATAGCAAAAAGAAATAAAAATTATTTGTTACCAAAGGTATGGCATGGCAATTGTCTAATCCATAGACCCAAGGTTGGTGCTAATCCCACCCCTTATTTGTTGTTCCCCATCAATAATTTCATTAAGTGACAAAACTAACCTCAATTTAATTCCTCAAAACTTCAAATAATTAAACCAATTAAATTCTTTTAGATGTACATGTCAAAAAAAAAAACATAATTTCACATTAGCAATGCAATTTTCTATTATACACACACACCCACACGCACAAATAAATGTACTTAAAATTCATGAAAAGTGTTGTAAAATGTATTTGTATGTCTAATTGTTTTTAATATACTATTTTTGTTTATGTTAAACATTGTTTAGATGACAAAACATTACTATTATCACTCAATGATATCATTAAGAGTATCTATATTATAGCAGATACAAAGTGTTCTACATTTTATTCATTATCATAAAAATATCATATATTTTTTTTAAATCTAACTTGTAAATTATAAAATATTTATTACAATAATGATTTTGAACAATACGCTATATATTTCAATGAAAACAAAAATACTATTAGCATGTTCAATTTAGATTTGAAGACAGTATTCTTTTATAAATTTATATTAGATTTATAGTGTATAGAATTGATGGTGTTTTAATTATATATGAGAACATTCTAAATGAAGGTTAATTTGGTCACCTCATAATGTTAGGGAGTGGGAATAGTGTCAACCCAGACCCAATATCACAAAACTAGAAAGGGTTTAAAACAAAGACATGGTATTAGACATGGAAACAATGATAAAGAATTTTCTTTCTGCTCGTGATTAAGACTATTTTGGATCAAGATTGCTAAATCATGTTTAAACTTGAAAAGGAGAATCCGGTCACAATTTGCCCAATGAGAAAGGTTGTCCATCGTTTCTACTTCGTCAAATTTCAGACATCAAGGGATTATTAGAATATAAAGCCTGCCCAAGCCCTAACCTTTACCAACTACCTCAAGGATCAAAGTTAATATGCTGCTTATAATATAATAGTTTTAATTAAAAATACACTTTTAGTAGCCTCTCTCTAGTCTCTCTGTTATTTCTCAAGGAAGCACCTTTGCTAGTACCTAGTACTAGAAAGAAAGCATATAGAACCAGACCAGAATACCAACAAATATGATAATTACACACATGTCAAGAAACTAAATCAAATGACAATAGCAAGATAAGCAATAAGACATGGTCCTTGCCTTGTGTGAATGAGAGCAGGATGCAGTAGCTTCTTTGATCCTTCTGTATGAATATACATATGTACTGTATGAAAGCGAGGCTGACATGATGAACAAACCAGCAACAAGACAGTCAATGCAATTTCTATGCAGCTCAGCATGCCTTGTGTCTTCTAATTGAGTCTTGAACTTGTCAGCTTTAAAGGATGCCTTTGACATGCCCATTACTAACTTTGATCTCTCCAGATAGTTTGATTCTGAGGTGAGATTCAACAATTCCTCATCCAACTTCAATCTTTTCATTGCAACACCAATCTCCAATGCCTTCAGGTCATTAGAACGGACTTGCTCCACAACAGATTTCTCAATATTGTTATACATGTTAATTAAAGGGTATGAACTAGGAGCACAAGCCAGTTGGTTGGCTGGCCCGTGCAGGACAAGTTCTTGACCCAAACAACCCACTGATATGTTCTCTTCTACCTGCTCAGGTTTATGGGTTTGACCCTCAGTTGAATTATTGGGCAAGTCTGTTTCTGAATCAGAGTCTTTCATACAGGCACTATTTGTACAGCCATCTCTTTTATTGAGAGTCCTGTTTGAAGCAGAAATTTCTAGGTTCTGGTGAATTAAAGCATGCGGTCCCCAGTTGATAGACGATTCATTAATCAATCTAAGAGTACTCAATGTGCTCCCAAATGATTTCTGAAAATTCCTTGCGAAGAAATCAAATTTGTTACCAAAGACCTGTTGCAAATAGGGTGTAAAGAATGAAGCACATTCATATAAGTCAGCATTTTGTGGCCTGTCTGATGTTGACAAGTACATGAGGAAACTTGACTTGTAAAACCAGAGTCAATGGATGAGTGAGCAGTTAAGGTCTGGCTTACACTGGCTAAAGATTCTCTGACAGCTGAAGAGCAGATCTGCACAAAAGTAGACAAATTAAGATTGATTTAATTCCCAATATTCCGAACATCATTAATCTTAGAACAAACAGATTCAATATCAAAGGGAAAGGGCCTATAAAAAAAAACCCAAGTATGCTGCGGCAAATTTTTCTGTTGCAGTGAAAAATTTACTAGATGGGCAATTTCATTGATCTGATTGCATTGTTGCCTAAATATGAACTGTATAACAAGCAGTCCATTTGAGTTAAAAATCTAGTATGTTATTCAGTATGCAGATAAAAGATGTACAGCAGAAGGGATGTAAACCATAGTGATGACATCATAGATCTATTTCTGAGAGGTGAATATATAGTTCATGTTAGGCTAAAAAAAAACACAAAACTTACCATTGAAAGATGATCAACAGACATCCTTTCACCTGCAGCATCTTTCCTCTCCAGAACCTAAAATTAGAAGAAGAAAAAAACAGCAACAAATGATCAATATCAAATGACAAATACTAATGTGAATCCAAGAAAATCTTGACAAATGTGCACATTATTTACATTTATTTCTAAGACTAGAGCATAAAACTGGAGACTTTGCCAATGGAGACCTAAGTGGTGATGCATCACTTATTTTGCAAATCTCCTCTGAACACTGTTTTGATAATATAAAATTATCAAAATTCAAAACTATTCAGATCTGGTAACATAGCATACCTCAGAAAACATTTTTTTGAAAAAACAAAATTGAATAAAGTATTAAAACAGTTAGGTATGAAATGGGAAATTTTAATTTCTCATGTCCAAAATGATTGGCACATATGATAAAAGATGCCTGAGACCTTGCTAATTGACAAAAACTCTCCAGTGTCTCCATTCCTGTAAGAATGCGATTATGTATTTTTAATGAGACATTTTTCATAGGGCAAGCCATTTCATTTGAAAGTTCAGAAAACCCACAGGAGAGTGCTGAAAGGTACAAAAGGGATACTGAAAGAAACCATAGGGAGAAAAAACCTATATATATAAAACAATTAGAAATTGAAAATAAAACCTTAAAAAGGAAGAAAATAGAGTTCAAGTTTTTTTTTAATGCTTTGTTTTTACAAAGATGGAAGACTATAATAAAATTGGCAGTCAAGACCAGAAAGACTCGGCGTTCAGGCGAGCTGCTCGGTATCTCAGGTTCAAACAAACAGCTGTGAAGATGTTTGAGGGTTAACTTTATAAACAATCACCAATCTGTTTGGTATACTTAAGAGAAGGCAGAGTGGAGTCCACCTTTTGATTCACCAAAGATAACATATTACAAGAATACAACTGATGCCATTAACAGACATCCCACAAGAACAAAAATTCTCATTGCATGAGTAAATATAAACTGTCAACCTAATATCAAAATTAATTTGACCACCAAATGATATTAGACTGCAAACATGGTGTTGAATAAAAAACTGGACACTGCTTTGGACACACTAATTATACATATATCGATGTATAAATCAAACAAGACCATAAGGTATAGACTTGAATGTATTAATGTAAACAAAATAAGAATCATGCAACATACGATATGTGTGCATGCAAGTAAAAGCATGTAATGTGTATGCCATATGATACGCAGATAGCAATAAAACATCCACATTAAGCATCACATAACAGGCTTGTCTCTATCCCTACTGCTTTCCCAAAACACCAAAACAATAGATACAAGGTAGATATCTATCTCAATGACGTTTATATACATAGCCACAATTGTACATCAAATGTATACATTTTCTATAGGGTTGCTTAAAAACCTTTTATTCACAATCCATTGATCATTTTAATGCCAACTACCAGAACTTAAATTCAAGTCAACACTGAATTTCATGCATAATATAGTTGATCAAAAGCTAAAATCCAAGTGCTTGTAACTCATCTTTGAGTTCCATAGTTGCACATCTAAATCAATACATAAACTTAAGGACATTCAAAGAGCTAAACACTCCACAACATCAAAAATTCATCAACAATCTCCTTAACCTCACATAAGAATCTATCTCCATTCCAACAAATCAACAAATTTTATCTAGAAAAGCAATAACCAATAGCAAACAAATCCCAAACCCGATTAGACAGTTAAACAAACGCCAATCAATTTGAATAACATATAAGCAAATTGCCTTAAAAAATTTCCCAATGTAAGCAGATACAAACCCTAATTGCCTTAAAAAAACTAGATAGACACAAAAAAAAAACCAAACTTGAAGCTACATCAAAATTCCAAACTTTATGAGCCCAAATCCCTAATTTCAATCTACATCGCATAAAAAAACAGAAAATTGAAGAAACCTGAGCAACAACAGCAGCAAAAGACATTCCAAGAGGTAATGCAATAGCCTCCACACCATCATCCCCTATACCACCCCTGCGCCTGACAGGAGCAAAAACCACCTTAGGGCTTCTACGTTTGCGTGACACGCGCGGACTTTTATTCACAGAAGCAGTAACAGAAGAAGAAGAAGAAGAAGAAGA
>Ga0325410_1002231_pt1 | contig 21646 bp, 9 predicted proteins | sample PopdelMetagenome_16_FD_206182 | JGI IMG/M metagenome (GOLD analysis project Ga0325410, IMG submission 206182) | Populus deltoides microbial communities from Bellville, Georgia, United States - Xylem-PdIQD-R3 | ecosystem: Host-associated > Plants > Phyllosphere > Stem > Wood/Secondary xylem...
TCTTTTCATTTGATGAATTGACGGGGAAACAATCAATTAATTTATTTGCCGCAAACTTGATTAACTGATGCGTCGATTGAATTCTATAACAAATTTCCCAGTGAGACAGAGATTAATTTCCAAATCAACTTAATTAAAATTGACAGGGGATAATGATTTACAACTGATGAAATCTTGCGATGCAAATTAATGATTCTACAAGTAATTAAGAGCTATGACCTAACATGTTCGTCATTGACTATTAAGATGGGTCTTCTTAGAAGGACTAATTAGAAAATTTACCAGTCGAATAATATTATTTAACATTTTTGCATTTATCTGTTATTTTCCAATTTCATTCCATAAATTTGCCTCTCTATTTTTTCCACCAAGCAAAAATATCCTTGTTCTTACAGGGTATTTTTCTTTGTTTTTTAACCATATATATTTTTATCCTACTTTAACCTATTGTTGTTATGACAGAAGGGTAAAAACAACCATATATTTAATTCAAATGATAAAATTAAAAATTATTATTATTATTAATAAAGTTTTTAAAAAATATTATAATTATTAAAGAAAAACCATAAATTTAATTTAAGAGATTAAAAACTATAAGTATTAGGGTGATGCAAATTTGATATTATTATTAATATTATAAATAATTTTTTTTTATTATTATTAGATACTTCTTCGGTCTCATAGGACAGTCAGTCCAAGTTATTTGCGTTTATTTGTATTTGGAAAGGGTTGTTATATTATTATTTTTATTATTATTATTATTATTATTATTAATTAGATTTTTGATTCTGACATAACCTTCAAATCCAAACTATTTGGAGACAAACCCAAGTAATAATCTAAAATGGGTCTGATTGAAAATTACTAAAAATTAAAGTACAATAAAAAGAATGGAGGAAGGTGTTCAAATCCTTGGACCTTGTTATCCAAAACCATCCCTCCCTCCCTGCCCGGCAACGTAAGTGCTTTAATGAGACTCACTCTTGGTAGAAGTAATTATGGTGATAATATTTGAGGTGTTGTGTGTGCTAAATAGCAATTATTTGTCACTGCCTCAGCAAAGGCCACCCACCAAACATCTGCCATAGTTTGCCGTGTTTTCAAGTTAGATAACTCATTCATATCCATATTTAAATTCATATATTCATAAAAAAAAGTTTCCCTTTTGCTATTTATTTGTCACGGCTAAGGCATATTTGGATGCTTGATGTATTAATATTATGCTTTCTTTGGAACCTATCGTATAAGGTGCTTCACATTAGGGTTAATTAGGTCCAGTCCAGGATTATTGAACTATTCCTAAAGAAATTGAGGCCCACATGGAGGTGCAATTGCTTTGATCAAAGTGATTAAACCGAGGCCGATTCATGACCCGGTTTGAGTTACTGGTCAAGAATTGAATAGATTAACCCAGATCAAGTAAAATAGTATAGTTTTATTAAAAAAAATTAAAACGATATTTTGATGGAAAAAAAAAGTCAAGTTGAGTTTTGTTCGAGTTAATTAGATTATATTAAGTCAATTCTGATTTGATTTTTTTTAAAAACCGACTAGGGTTAGGGGTTGAGTCATCTAGGTTAACATGTCCAATTCAGTTTAATAACTGTGGATTTGAGTGATAGACCTGTACAATGTTTATTATACATAAAACTAAAATGTGTGGTGTTTTTTACTATTCACAAAATTATTGTTCACCTTTATATTTTATTGTGGATTACAATAGTGAAAATTTTAAAATTTTCAATTTGATCATTAAACTTTTTTTTTACAAAATTGAGTCATTTTGAGACCAAATTAAAGCTCATTTTTTTTTTTGTTAAAAGGGATGGTTGAATTAAAAGAAAAGGGACCGAAGTGAAAAAAAACAGGTAACATAGGTGGCAGATTGAAAATTTCTATCAAAAAATCATTTGAGTCCCTCATTTTTTTTTTTATCTATTAGGTGACCAGTTCCTAAAATTTTACAAAATTTAATTTTGATACCGAACTTCATTTCACTTATTTTTCAGTTCTTTTTTGGTTGGACGAGAGAGAAGAGGTTGCTAGATTCCGGCTTAGAAAGAGAAAATATCAGTTAGTGAGGAACCCGACCACCAAAACACCTATAAAATAGGGTTTTTTTTTCATTTTTTATTTTTTATGTCAAATGGTTCGATATGATGATGAGAGTTCATATCTAAGCTCGGAATTTTTTTTTGTTTCGAGTGGATTTCAGGCGGTTTTTTATGTTTTTTGTGGCTATAGATTGGTTTAACAAGGTCTCTAAAGTGTTTTCTATGTGTTTTGGGCAAAAAAAAAGTTAAAAATAAGTTTTTGGGCAAAAAAAATAAAGGAACATGATTGATTAGATATTGGGCTTAATGATGTTTTTCACTTTTCTCTCTTTAAGGTTATCTTGGTGTCATATACCAAATCGCTGGCTTGATAGGTTAATTTGAGTTTACTCAAGTTATTTTTTTCATTTTTTTTAAATGATTTATTTTTATTTTTTTCCATTAATATTGGGTTTATTTGAAAATTAAGCTATATAATTTTGTTCAATTTGCTTTATCATAGTCCCACGATTGGGTAGCGGATTTGGTTGGCTAACTTTTGTTTTTAATTGTACTTATAACTTAAACACTACATCACTATATCATGAAACAATTGAGTGATTTTAAGGGTTATTTTAAAGTGTGGTAATAATTATTTTTTAAAGTATTTTTTTGTTAAAAAAATACATAAAAATAATATTTTATTATTATTTTTTAAAAGTTATTTTATATATCAACATTTTAAAACGATCTCAAAAAATAAAAATAATAATTTCAAGTAAAAATAATATATAAAACAAAACGCTATTTGGAATCGTAATAAAATAAATCCTTTTCAGTTTTGCTAAAGCACAACCGGGAGCTTCAGTCATATACGTAGAGGCTGGGTTTAGTGTTGAATCTTAATTAAAAGCAACAAAATTCTTCGAGTGTATACCTCCTCTTTGATTAAAAAAGTTTGAGGGACTAATGAAGGGAAGCATATTATATAGATTTTTTAGTGTGAGATAGTATATAGTTTTAAGAACATATATATTCGATATTTTTTTCATCAATAATAGAAAATACGTACACATATATGACTTATGGAAAAAGGCACATGTCACGCACTTATGACTCTCAGGACACTGATAAGGGACAAATTTTTTCGTGTTCTCTTTTTTTTTTATATCAATAATAAACACACTTGTGTAAAAAAAAATTAGAAAATAATTTACTACCAACTTCCAAGTTATTACTAACTTTAAAAATAATGCGTAAATATCAATTACAAGTGTTATGAATCTTGGTTTGGTCTTCGATCAACTTATTAACTCAATAATTTAGATTATATTTCAAATTAAATTAGTTAGGAGTTAACTTAATTGATCTGATAAGTTAATTTATTATTAGATGAATTCTGTAAAAACTTGGTTAGATTTTTAATTTTTTAAAAATAACATCATTTTAATTTTACAAAATAATAATCTAGAAACAAACAATACCATTTTAAATTGGCAATAATCAATCATGGTTGGTATGTCCATCTCATAACCTAACCCAAGTCCTAGTTCATGGAACAAGCCGGGGTTAAATAACTTTGATTTTGACTCTTCATTGTTTCCATACAAGTTTCGGATTTTAATAATAACAGCTCAATTCTATTAATTGTGTGATATCGCTATTGCGCAATCAAATAGTTGGCAATTGTCATAACCAACCATCTTCATCATTATTTTTTTTCATTTTTAATTACATATAGATTCCTTACACTACATGGCATGTTTGATTTCTTATGCTTATTGGTAATGATTACCAGATTTATAAGGAGAAAACTAATGAGATATTTTTTTTATTAAGATTTTTATTATAAAAATTAAAATAAAATGAATGTATCAAATATGTCAGATTTAAAAAATTTGAACTTTATAATCAACTAATTTTAAGTTAATATAGATTTAACGAACATGTCAAAATCAAAGAACTTGAACTTGGTCAAGATAATATGGGTCTAACAATCATACTAAACCAAAAAAACTTGAACTTGACAGTCAGCTAAGTTCAAGGTAACGTGAATTTAGTACACATGCAAAACCCAAAGAACTTGGACTTGATAGTCAGTCAAACTCAAGATAACGTGGGTTTAGTAAACCTGCTAGATCCAAAAAACTTTGATTTTACCAAGTTTTAAGACTATATATATATATATACACGATCCTGGACGATTCTCTACAATATAAGTATTAAAGACGTGATAAACTATCATGCCTCTCCATCTAGAATAATCGTTCATATTATGATAATAATTTTCCTATACTTATAGGTGTATACAAGGTCTTCTAAGGGTCCTACCATACTTACCATTTCATTACTTACCATTTCATTAATTATATATAAGAGATATATATGTCTCCTTTAATATTGTTGAAAGTAGAGAACTTTCCAATCTTTATCTTCTTTGAAAACTACAAGGTTCAGGGGGTATAAATATTCCTTGAACCATGCAGTTAAAAAGTTTATAACTTTTCATCTCTTAAGATAAAAGATACATAGGTTTCAAAGCATTAATCAACTTAAAACTTAAGAATAAACATCTTTGTTCTTTAAATTTAAGATTATTTTACATTATTTATTGTCTCAAGTCATTTTATATCTTTTTTATAAATGTATTGACTTATTATCAGAGTGTCTTTAAGTTTTTTGATTCAGACTGTTTTTTTCAGGTATTCAAACTTCTATTATTAACATGAAATTCCTTAAATTAAAAAGAAAATATAATCACTTGAATTCTAAAACATCATTGAAAAAAAAACTAATCCCATCTTTTAATCAAAGTGGGCAATCTTCGCAAAGATTGGTGAATAGTGTTCTCCTCAACAATCGAGAAAAAAGGAAGATTTTACAAGATGTTGAAAAGCCCTAGCACTTAATGTGTGGAGGTGTAAAGTTAGTCTCATGCAATGAGGGTCCCTTGTGTTGGTCTAAGAGGTGGAGGAGTGCTTGTTGGTGGAGATTGTCAAGATCACACATGGAGCCTCCGGACAATATCAAACTCCCAACACCATGAAATTGGTGGCTCATCTTATTTCAATGAGATATTGACCCAAGAGCCCTTTAATTATAATTATATTTAGATATAAAGTTTAAAATGGCTAATGCTAGCACTATTTCACAGTAATTAATTATGATGTGAACGGCTTCAGTCACCATCTTTTGTTGACTTGGCTTCTCCTTAATGGTGCGAGAAATCAACCACTTATTAAGACATAAATTGGTCTAAAATTATCTTTGTTACTGAATATATAAAAACATGTTTAATTGGCAAGTCAAATGGTTTAAATTGGCTATTTTTTAGTTTTAAAGCCCATCGATTTTTTCTAATTAATATTGATTAGTGGTCTTTTTTTTCTTCTAATTTTTAGTTAATTAATCTCTTTCATTTTAAAAACCCAAGATTTTGATGGAGGTTTCTTGCACTTGTGATCAATAAATAGGCTAAAAACATTAACAAGTGCAAAATTTAAGGATTATCAATAATTCAGAATGTATTTTCTTGTCTGTACTACATATTATCTATCTAGAGTAAATGCTTCCCAGGTCAAGGCCCACATTAATTTTTGCATTTTTAAAAAAAAAACAAATGCCACCTGGCATTTTTTTATAGCATTAATTAGCTATTTAAATAATTGTAAATACCAAATAAAAAATTGAGAGCAGAAATGGTGGAATGAAGTCATATCATATTGTAATACGCAGTCACTGTCTAGAAAGGGAATATATATTATTTTATTTTTGATATGTGATTGGCTGTTGTGACACCTTGCATTAATAACACAGAAAATTTCTGCTCGCTGCCAGGAAAATTACAATTACTCGGAAAATATCTAGATTATTGAGTCATCGAATTAACTCATGGATCACTAGATGAACCAGATATATATAATTATTTAGCAATAAAGCTTAAGCATAACTTAATTACAACACAATTTTTTTACCTTAATTTCAATTTTTAATTAATCCAAAAAATAAATAACAATTTAAAAATTTAGAAGTTTAAATTAAAAAATGTAATTCAAATATCCAAATTACAAATCAAATTTAAAGTCTCAAATAGTCACATCACAATGACTATAATCCATAATTAGAAAAACAAAAGTTTCCTTGTTTTTAGATAATATAATTTGGTTAAATAAATATATTAAGCTCTTAGATAACTAAATGAGAAAAGAAATTAACTTACACCTAATTAGGCTTGAACCATGTTTGGCTAGGCCACTCTGAATACTAAAATCCTGATCAGACCAAATGAATTTTGCTAGGTTAAAATCTTAATCATTTCAATTAGTAACTAGATTTATATGAAGCTCTAAACCTACGTTTTTCATATCAATTTTTCAGGTCAAATCATGTTTTATAACTATAATCTCTACTGCATGTTATACTCTAATTATAGTCTTTTATAAATGAATTACTAGTACAAAATATGATATTAAAGTTTTTAATACATGCATTTATGCTATTTTTTTCTTATTTATTTAGAGTTGTTTTGAATTTTAAGTTACACAATAAAAAAAAAACCCTTCCTATTATATATGTATATGTTGTTCAAAAAATAAGATCCCGATCAAGTCAAATGTGTAAGCCCCTAGAAGGAAGAGACCAAAAACAAAAGGAAGAAGAAAATGAATGAATGAATTTAGTTAATAATTGAAGAAGGGGTCTTTTTTTTTTTGAAAGAAGCTGATAGGATTAAATAAGGCATAACTGTGTTATGCAATCACATTACACAGAAAATAAATTAGCTGAACTAACTAGCTAAATAAAGAAACATAATCTTCAAATCAATTAAGATCTTTCCACTATCTGTTCCCTGCATGGTAACCAAAATATTTCCCTAAAATACCACAATCTGCAGAGGCTAAACATAGTACCGACAGATTATCTAGAGGGTACATAGCTAAGCAACAAAATTAGATATTCTGTGCACTCCTTGTTTAGCGAGGTGATTTGTTATGTGATTACTTTCCCGGTAAGAATGAGTGTAGGTGATTGAATCAAAACATGAAGCTAGCCTCTGAGCTGAAGAGAAGAGTTTATGATGAATCCAAGGCCTATTATGAGGGTTATTCATTCAGCTAATGACATTGGCAGAATCAGATTCAATAATAATATGTTTATGATATAGGAAGCAATTAGAGGTTGATAATTTGATAGCTTTAACTACTGCTCTCAGCTCAACTACATTGGAGTCTAAGATCCCAACCGACAAAGAAAAAATATCTAAAAGTATTCCATAGTGATTCCGCAAAACATTACCTATTCCGGAGGGGCCAGGTTTTCCAATAAAGGATCCGTCAACATTCTATTTGAATCTATTAGTCATAGGGGGAGACCACATAACACCAGACCTCAAAGTTTGAGAATTAGTCCATCGAATCAGACCTTCAGTGGATCTTAGCAAATCTAAAAAGGAGTAGGGAAAATCTGGCTTTATAGCCTTTAACCATAAGCAAAGTCGAATAACAATAAGGAAGAACAGAGTATCATAGTTTGGGATCTTCTGCTTAAATATCACATCATTGCGGAGAAGCCACATAGACCATGCCATAAAGAAGAACAACATCACCCATGCTTTTTTCTAAAATTTGCCATAAACCAAAGAGTCCCACTGAGAGAAGAGATTTGCCAATTTCCTTGGACAACACCAAGCTAAGCCCCACTAGTTGATGATTTTGGACCAAATGAGCCAGTGCTTGTAGCAATGGATAAAAAGGTGGTCGACCATTTCTTCCTCAACTAGGCAGATAGGACAGTTTGCAGCTGAGGTATCCAAAATGCCTCTTTTAACTAACATGCTATGGGTGTTGATTTTGTTGATGATAGCCATCCAACAAAAAACCTCTACTTTAGGGGGGACAAGACCTTTCCAAATCCCTCTAAAGAAGAAGACAGTGTTCAATGGAGGACTGGGATTTAAAAGCCCACAGAGAGATTTAACCGAGAATCTTCCTATGTTATTTACTTTCCAGACAAGCCTATCCTCTGTTTCTTTGTCCAATTGCACCCTTGACAGAATAACGTACATTTTAGCAAGAAGTCCAATATTCCTGCCTCTCAAAACTCTGTTTCAGGAAAAAACCCAGCACCATGCATGACCGTCCCACATTCCCATCTTGTCTAGGCTGGATTCTTTATCATTGGATAATTGAAATAGTGTAGGAAACTTCTCTGCCAAGCTACAATTTTCTGTCCAGTTATGAAGCCAAAACTTAATCCTTTTCCCATTGCCAACTAGCATCACAGTGTGATTATTCACAATATTCCGCAATCTAGTATCTTTGCCACAGTGATTAACAAGCCGAGACCATGTGCTTCCAGCACCTGAGATATGATCCTGCGGTATAAGGCTGGAGTATTTAGTATTGTAAACGCTTTTAATCACATCCTTCCACATGCTTGACTCCTTAGAGTCATACCTCCATAGCCATTTGAACAATAGAGTTGTATTTTTATTCCCCAGAGATCCAATTCCAAGTCCACCAGCACTTTTTGGCAACGAAACAGTTGACCAACCAACATTGCATAGAGACCTGCCTTCCTCTTTTCCAGACCACAAAAAGCATCTGGACTTCTTTTCAATTTCTGTTGCTACCGCAACAGGTATAGAGAACAAATAGAGAAAGTAGATGGGCAAGTTGCTGAGAACAGATTTAATTAAACATAAACTCCCCCTATCGATAATAGCTTACCTTTCCATGCAGCCAGCCTAGAGCTGATATTATGAATGATAAGATTCCACTTCAAAGAACTGCAAGAATTTGCACCAATGGGTAGGCCAAGATATTTGAAAGGGAGGTGCCCTTGTTTACATCATAGGGGTCTGTGTAGTGTAGTCACACACATGATCTTCTATACCCACACCAAAGATACTGCTTTTGGAGAAGTTAACTTTCAAACCCGACATGAGCTCAAAGCACAAGAGTATGCGCTTAACATTCTGCATGCTTTCTAAAGAGGTTGAACTGAAAATAAGTGTGTCATCTGCAAACTGTAGATGAGATAATGCAAGACCAGCCTGCCCGATGCTCACTCCCTCAATCAGCCCCAGGTTACACCCTCGCTGCAGCATGCAGCTCAGCCCCTGCACCGCAATGTTGAAGAGAAAAGGAGAAAGAAGGTCTCCTTGACGTAGCCTTTTTTCTAACTTGAATTCCTTCGTAGGGGGAACCGTTTACCAACACAGACATCTTGGCTGTTGATATACATTGCATGATCCAGCCTCGCCATCGACTCCCAAAACCCATACTAGTCATGGCTTCATTAACATAGTCCTATAACACTGAATCAAATGCTTTGTGGAAGTCTAGTTTGAATAGATATCCTTTGCTTTTTTTCTTCTTCATGAAATTAATTGCCTCGCTGGCAATTAACACACTATCCAGTATTTGCCTTCCTTTGATGAAAGCATTTTGGTGATCACTGATGACTTCTGACATAACTTGCTTTACTCTGGATGCTAGCAGTTTTGAAATAATCTTGTAGAGGCTGCCCACCAAGCTAATAGGCCTAAAATCTTGCAACTTATTGGCTCCTTTTGGGATAAGGGTAACAAAAGAGCTGTTGATGCCTGGAGGAAGAAGGTTAGTCCGGTAGAATTCATCCACCATTTGAACAATGTCCCTGCCTATGATGTTCCAAGCTTTCTTGATGAAGAAGAAGTTGATACCATCGGGGCTTGGAGCTTTGTTTCCTTCACAATCTCACACAGCAGTTTTGACCTCATCTGCAGAGAATGGAAGTTCTAAAGCAGTCGAAGATGAGGGCTGAAGCTTTAAGAAATTCAGATTATTGCAGGAGGCTCTAGGTCTATCTATAAAAGAGTACAGCTTGCTAAAGAAATTAAAGACAACTATCTTCACATCATAGGGTTTCGTCAGAGTCGTATAAAATTCTTAACTTGAAGTGTGACAGTAAATATAAACAAAAAAAGGACTAAGATTATAACGATAAGAGTAGGGTTTAATGTGATAAACATAGAGAATTAAATACTAAATTAGTAGGACATAAATAAGTGAGGGACAAAACAAACAAAAGAAGAAGAAGAGAAAACTTGTCAGCCCTAGGAAGAAAAGGGGGGCTGATGGTAGAAAAAAGAAGAACAAAAGGGAAGGGAGTCACTTTTTCTCCTTGTCACTTTCCTTCAAAGATATTATAGAGAGAAACATATGCAAATCAATTCTTGAGAGTGTTAGGAGACTTGAGTGAGTATTTAACACCAAAAAAAAATTAAAGAGAGAGTGAAGGCTGAAGTTGGAGGCAGCAGAAGGAAAATGAGGGGAGACCAAAAGGTTTGAGGGAGAAGGAACTTTTGGGAAGAAAAAAAAACATAGCTAGGAACAAATTAACACATTTCTAGATCAATTTTTGACATTTTTTGGTAAGTTTTATATAGAAATTTAAGTTCTTACATTAAGGTTCTTAGAGAGAATTTTGGGGTAAATGAAAATAAAGGTTTGATTGTGTAACAAAAGTGAAGGAGATATGATGGTGTTAAAAAATATTTAAAGAAAACGATGGGTACCGAGGCCTTAAAACCTTTAGCCAAACAAGAAAATAGAGGAAAATATTTTTTAATTTGATTATTTGTGTGCATGTTAAAATGACACGTGTTTATGATCAATTAAGAAATTATTGTACGCTGTCATCTAAACATCTAAAGAAATTCATATGGTACATACTTTTGCGAATTTAATTACGTGTTTGAAATCTTATGAATGATTATTGTTGTGGAAATGACATGTTTTTTTTATGAAATTATGATTAAAAAAAAGGAGTGAAAGAAATGCATGAAAATATTTGGTTGTGTATAAAACATATAAATTGAAAATTTGGACAGTGTTACAAGCTAATTTGTGACCTGACATTAAGCTAGTTAAGGACAATATTTGGGATGTTATTCTTTATGAAAGTTGTAGATAAAGGTGTTAACTTTCAAACAAGATTGAATTTTCCCAAATCAAAATTATAAAACTCTAGATATAATAAAAAACTGAAGACATGTTAGGCTGAAAGCTAATGGACAGAATTATCATCAAACTTTAAACTGAAATATAGATTAGCAAATGATAATATTTGAGGTTGATGTCTTCATATAAAATGTGGTTAATGATGTTAGATTCTGTATGGAATAAACCTTACTCCATTTAAAGTTATAGAATCCAAATATAAATAAAACACTAGAGAAAAGTCAAGTTGTATGTTATAGGGCAAGTTCATATTCCATTATATTTGGACGAGTTTAGGTGTGCAAATAGCATAATTGGGTTTAAACTTCTTCACCGAAGTTTTTTATTTGTGTCATATCTTGCTAAAGAAATAAAACCTATTTAAAACTAAGTTCTGTAACTTTGATGAGGAGTAAAACACTAAACAATATTTTAGTGCCTTGTTATAAATTGTTAAACATAGTAAGTTTAAGTATGAAATTAAAAGAAGTATTTCTTATACAGAAAATGAGTATATGGGTTTAAAGATAATGTACTAACGAAAAGTATTTTGTCTAGTTCAGGGGGACACCAGGGGCATGATCTTCTATAGAAGGAGCTCACTCGACTCGAGAAGCAATAAGCAAAGTTTTACCTACAATTTTGCCATGGCAATTAAATTTTTGGTTGTAACTATAAATGTTATGTATGAAATGAATTGTAAATAGTTATGTGAAATGACTATGTGATTGGGTTGTTTTCGCTAAGGCGAAAGCCAATATTGTAATTGTTTCTGAAGTTGTTTGGACACTAATGTGATTTGGTTGCTTTTGCTAAGGAAAAAAACTGTTGTGATTGTTTTGAAGTTGTTCAGAAACCAATGCGATCGGGTTGTTTTCGTTACGGCGAAAACCAATGTTGTGATTGTTTCCGAAGTTGTTCAAAAACCAATGTGATCAGGTTGTTTTTGTAAATGTAAAAGCCAATATTGTGATTATTTCTAAAGTTGTTTGGAAACCAAGGTTATTGAGTTGTTTTTGATTAGGCAAAAGCCAATGTTATGGAGTCTCTGAAATTGTTCAAAGATCAAATATGTTTGGTTGCTTTTGCAAATTCAAAAGCCAATGTTGTGTTATTGCCAAAGTTATTTGAAAACCATGGTAAATTGAGTTGTTTTCAATAAGACAAAGGTCAATAATAAGTTGTTACGAAATATTTGATAACTATGTTAATCAAAGTACACTAATTGACTTGAAATTAAGAGTAAAGCTACTCATGTCGAGTATGAATATCTTGATGTGTTATTGTTATGAAATTAATGATTATTGCTTATAAAATTTTTCTAATAGAGTTGGATAAAAAGGATGGGTGCTTTCACTTTCATTCATGGTTAGAAGACTAATTATATTACAATACAAACTTATGCTTAATAAATTCTTTGTTGCAGAACCTTCTCGTATCGGCGAATCTAATAGTTACATTATAGTCGGACTTTAGATTTGGAAATTTTATTATACATGTAAATAATTTTCTAAACCTAACTCATCTCTTACTCTATCTCCTTTTTTAGTGACATTTTCTATCTATGTTTGGAATTGTGTATGAAATCTAATATGTAGGATATTATCATGCAAGTTGATGTATATCTTTACACAACTTTTTTCATGGCATGCATCAATAATCTAGTCATGTTTTAAAAGAAATAAAAAGTGTGCATAAGTTAGCAAATGGATTAAATAAAGAATAAATAAGATAATTATTCAATAATTACATCATGTTCACCCCCACAGTAATTTAATTATAAATAAAAGCTAAAAGAGTAATAAATCAAATCCCATACACTTGTATTTTGAATTATAAAAAAGTACAATCTAACCACATGGTTTAAAATTTTCTTCCAATGCATGTATCCCATGCCGCGCTCTCTTAACTTTCTTTTTTTCCCATCCTTCTTTATATTAACAATTTTCATATATATTAGCCGCATGTATTTCTTCATGTTGGTCACCGAAAGTGCATGGTCCCATAGTCTCTTGTTCCTGTAGCTTCCCCAGCTAATGATAAATTCTAACTATGCTCCTGTTAACAGGCTCTTGCATGAATAAAAAAGAAAGAAAGGGATATATATATATATATATATATATATATATATATATATATATATATATATATAGAGAGAGAGAGAGAGAGAGAGAGAGAGAGAGAGAGAGAGAGAGAGAGAGAGAGAGAGAGAGAGAGAGAGGAAACAAGCAGAAGATCAGAACATATGGTTGATTTTAAGGGTCTCCGGATGGTGATATCCACCCAAGAAGTCAAGTGCCTATCTCACTCGTTTTTGGTTTGACCACTTTTTATCTAATAAAAAGAAATAGGGCAATTATGGAGCAGAGCATCAAGCTATTAATAAAAAGAAATAAGCAAAATGAAAATGAAAATGAAGATTTTAAGAAAATCTTGGTTAATTTATTTTCTAGTTTTATTTTTTCTTAACATATAGCAATATAATAAAGTCTTTTTAGAATTAAACTAGATGGTTAAAAAAAAAAGAAAACGGAAAAGATGCTTAACCCATCCCGTTATCCAAAAAGGATAAGAAGAAATCAATCTCGACTCAATTTTCAACGGAAGGAGTAAGATGAAAGCTATCCCTCCCTCCCTCCCTCCCTCCCTCCATTAGCCATCCTCCAAGGAATTCTAGATTTCTAGGGTCAAATAACCGTTTATAGACCGCGGCTACGATCCATTTAGAGGCATTTTATATCTTTTCTTCGTATCGCTTTCAAGTAATAATGAAGGTGGAAAAAAAAATACAATACATGTTTCAAATTGTACGTAGAAAATAAGTCAAAAAACTTGGCAATGTTTTTTTTTTTTCTTTGGAATTAAATGTGGAATTTTACTTTTATTTTATTTGTTAGAGAATAATATAAATCATATCCTCATACCTCATCCAATAGCTTAAGCTATTATACTGAGATGATTTTTTAACATGGTATCAGAGCCTTGATAACCAAGCGTTCACGAATTTAAATCCCACCATCTTCATTAATTTATTTGATAAAAATTAAATACATGATATTGTGGGTTTGTGCAAGTTTCAAATTGCTTTCACTTGAAGGAATATGTTAAAGAATAATATAAATCATATCCTGAAATCTCATCTTATAACTTAAACTGTTGGATTGAGATGTTCTTTTATATTATTATGTCTTTGAATCTTTTTCTTACCTCAACTCTTTGTTTCTCTAAGCATAGTAGAACTAAATTCCTCAAGAGGGGGCAGAAAAATGTTTGAACTATATGAAAAACTCAAAGAATGAAGGGCTAGATTTAGATTTAGATTTAGATTTTCAAAATTTAAAATTAAAAAAACAAAAAACAAAGCATATATTAAGGAAACCTGAGGTCGCTATTGGCTTTCTCGTAGAGATATATAGAAAACAGCTATACATGTTATGAATTTGGTACCTAATTCTTTTTTCCTATCTGGACAATTATTCATTTTCTCGGAATGTGATTCTCGACACTTGATTAGGCTAAATAAATATCTCATCGTCGATGGCTTGTCAATCTATCGTTAATCCAAACATTTCTGCCATCTTAAGACTAAATTAATGCCGTCCTTTCTATGTATTTTTCAAGGGTTAGCTCAAGCCATCCATCATAAGATTTATATCCCCAAGTATATGATTAATTTTATTTACGAATATATTCTAAGCCTCGGATGTATTATAAATGTGATTGGAGTCTCTTTGTACGACACGAATGTTATTAATTATTCTTGAAACTGCCCTTTATTTATTTAAATGTGGGTTTGTTTTTATGTTTGAAAAATATTTTTAAAATATTTTTTTTATTTTGGATTGTTTTCATATGTAAATTTTAAAAATAAAAAAAATATTATTTTAATATATTTTCAAATAAAAAACATTTTAAAAAATAATTGCTAACGCGATCTCAAATTCCACCTTAATTTTCTTATAAAAATAATGAGAATTTGACATGAAACGCCCATTTCCCCTGTATGTTACATGGGCAATATTAGTCTTCTTTTGCACCTATTATAATTAAAAAAGAAAAAAAAAATCACCTTTCATAGTTTTACACAAAGGAACCGTGGAATGCAACAAAAATATATCTCCTCCAATTCAGTCAAAAGAGGATGAGGCCATCATAGAAAACCACACCGAACCTAAGAATCTAAGGTCCAGGTGCCATTGCCATGAAGGTTTTCCATCTTTCTTTCTTCTAGTCACACCCATGAGTCTAGCGACGACTACTAGACAGTGCTGTGAGAATTTTCTCATGGCGGAGGTGACATGGGAGAAGAAGTATCCTTCACATGTGGCCGAGAATTTTCTCACGGCGGAGGTGACATGGGAGAAGAAGTGTCCTTCACATGTGGCCTCCGTTTCCTTACTAAAAATTCCAAGAACATTTTGCAGGCCAGAAGGAAGGAATCAGGACATGCAAACAAAGGTAGGTTCAAGAAAAAATTAAGAATTTTATGAGATTTATGTAAACTGGTTAAATATTTATATTAATTACAAATAAAAAAATAGGATTTTTTTCTTAATAACTCTGCATCCCATGTGAAAAAAGATCGATCCATTTTATTAAAGAGTTAACATATAGATACACATCTGGATTTTTTTAAAAAAAAATCTAAGAAATTACATTGAGAAGGCCTTCCAAAGCAAGTTAAACAAAAAGAAGAAAAATTGACAGAGGTGTTCAAAAAACAAAACTACAATTACACACTTGGGTTGGATTTTATCTCTTAAACCTCTCGAGTGTAAAGATCTCACTCTCACCCTCAACCACTTCACTCTACTAAATTCACAAGGGTTTCCTGAGTTGAGTTTTCATTGATTCGGTAGCTCAAGCTCAGCTGAGTTGAATCATTGTTGTGAATCACCAGCGGCGAGCTGCCACGCCGAGGTGGCAATTAGTGGCCTTGTATGCCACCCAAGCATGAGACAGCCATTATTCTCCTCCACCCTATACCCGTCACCACCAGCAAAGAGGGCCAACAACATACTAGCTTGTTTAAAGGCATTCGACCCAAGATGAACCGGGTCAAACCCAGCCGAATCAAACCGAGTTCTCCACTGAGCCAACGTCTCGTGTCGCTCAACTCGGTCAGCCCCTTCGCATGCCACCACATTACAAATATGCCTCCCTAAGTACAGCTCGGACATAACCAGGTCCTGACTCGGTGGAGTCAAACCGGACCCTTCGAGAGAGTCAAACAAACTCGAGTAATAATGTAAGGCCTCTGTGAACCGGTCTAGAAAAACCGGACCGTTATGGTTTGCTTCTTGTTCAACAATCGTCACAATTTTAGGTCTCATGGCCTTGATAGACCCGAGAACCTTGTCGATGCCACCCGGCCGACCCAACAAGCGATGCAGCTCAAAAACTGAGTTAACAGCCACTGCCTCCACCTCTGGAGGGAGGAGGCCAAGCATCTCCGCATCAAGATCCGCCAGAGAGTTTGCTACGAATCCGCGAAACTCGAATTCTACTCCAATAGTTTGAGCCAATTGTGCCAGCTTCCACCCCACTTGCTGCAAAGCATCTGTGTTATCAGGCTGCGGCGGCCCGATCCCCGTCAACCGAAACGCTGGCGGACCACCAGGCCTTAATGCAAGAGCTTGCATTAACGCCGGCCATTGCATTCCCTGTTTTAAACCAAAATCGATAACGTGGACTCGACTTGCATTCGCGAAAGCTTCAAGAATGGCTTGATTGGCAGTGAAATGTGCGAACTTGAGATAAGGGCAAGTTTCGTAGAAATGCATCTCTAAAGTATCTGAACATGAAGAATCGAGACAGTAATCTTGAGGGAAAATCTTGTAAATTCGACGAGCTAAAGCTTCAGCGAAGTAAGTTGCAACTTTTCTCATAGCCCCAGTTTGAGATGCAGCAAGTAGTCCTATATGCTTAACAAGGGCATCAGCAAGTTTAAGATTTTCTTGCTGAATTGCCTCTGCACAAGCCAAAAGTGTGTGGACAAGACGGACTCCAGTTTCCTGTGAGTCAACAAGGACTACAGGTCTTGTGGGCTCTGACAAAGTACCTGAAACTGCCATTGCTTGCGGAGATGAAGAAGAAGTGGAAGATGCAGTGGGAGATTGTAAGGAATTCACAGATGGTGCCGGCGCAAGATTAGACCCAATTGGAGTGAGCTTCATTCGCTTCCTGTCGTTACTCTTATCGAGTTCTTGTTGTGGATAGGCAGCAACTCCAGGGATTGCTCTGAGATCATATTCAGAGTCGTCAGCGAATACTTTAGATTGAGAATTACTGGGGAAATCTAAGGGGGTGATAGTGGAAGGTTGTCCAAGGAGTGAATCTCGATTATTGGAAAGAAGAATAGATGAATCAAGATCAGTAGAAGGTAGATTGTTGAATTCAGAAAGCATACTTTGAACCCAACCAGAGAGATCTGAAGGGTTATAGTGAACAGTATCAGAAGCAAGATGAGAAATTCCATCTTCAGAACCCAAAACCATCTCTAGTTGTTCAAGCTTTTGAGCTACATCAGCCATATCTGAAGACTTAATTTTGTAACCCAAAACAGCAAGTAATTCATCCATGCCACCCGCATCTTGATCATCTTCAACCCATGATTTTCCTTTCCCAGTTTCCATTGATGAAGAAGAAGATTCAGCTCTGTTTCCAATACCACCACCAATGGTTTCTTGATGATCTCTCTTCATTTTTTTTGGTTTTTTTTCTTGATTTCAAAAGAAAAGGGTTCAAGGAAGAGAGGGATGGTTTCTTTATGGTTTCATTTCATTGTTTTGTGTTATGGTGGTGACATGGGGAGATGAATTATTAGTTTATTTCCTCTGTTTTAGCACTTGAAGGAAAAATGAAAGGATTTGTGAAGTAATGATAGGCAGCAGGTGAGGTAGAGGAGAGGTCCAGTGAAATAACAAGAGAGGCAGGAAGTGGAAGAGATAAGGAACAATGGAGGCCATAATAATGGGAATTATTATTATTTTTATTATTTTATTATTTTTATTTTTGGGTTTGTGAAAGTGATGGTGAATTTTATTCTCCCCCTTCCTTTCTATCTTTAGTTATTAGTAATTTAATTTCTTGTGTTAGTGAAAGTGACCAATATTTTATAGTGAAGGCTTCATTGTCAATAATTGCTTATTTATTTAATGATATTTTTTTTTTTTTGCATTTCCCAGTCTGCTTTTTTTTTTTGTTTTCCATGAAAAAAGTTTTAAAAATTATTTTAGACTTCGTAAAACTTGTAAATTTGATATCTTATTTGTCAAGAAGTGTTATTTATTTATTTATTTTGCGTTTCCCAATCTGTTTTTGTTTGGGATTTTTTCATCAAAAAATTAAAAAATATATATATTTTACTTGTAGTAAAAGTTGTAAATTTAATATTTTAATAAAAAAAAATCAGTAGTACGTTTTATTTTTTTTAGTATTATTGGCTCTTCCGATCTTATTTAATACTAAAAATAATAATTAATTCATGATTTTATAATACGTACAATAGTTTACAGTGTTAAGAATTTACTAGGATGACTTCTTTTAAAATATTTTATAATACGTACAATAGTTTAATTCATTATTTTTAAAATATTTTTTTTATTTTAAAAACATATTAAAATAATATAATTTTTTATTTTTTAAAATTTATTTATGATGTAATTATACCGCTACCCTTATCCACAAAGCAATTATTTTACTTTATTGTACATTTAAAATTATTATTTTAAAATTTGAGTTGGCTGATGCAGCAACCCAACCAAAAAAAAATTAAAATAAATTTATCTAGTTTGTTTTGATAAATACTTATAATCTAATCAATCTAATAAAAAATAATTATTTTTTTAAAAAAAATTTATAAGTTAACATTGTTTTAATTTTTTATTTTTTTAAATAGAAATTCCAGATTGATTAATCTAGAATCTAGATCAGCACTTGGACGCGATTGCATCAGATCTTAGAACCATGCTTAAAATCAAATACTCCTGAAACAATAAAATGTCCAAAATTAAATTAAGAATCTAGAAGATGGTAAAATCCTTGTTTTAAACAAGTGGTCAGCGGAGTAATTTTATTTATGATTACGAAAGTGGGAGAGGGAAAGAGCCGTGGCAGCACCGCAACGCTGAAAAGGAGATGGTGGCGGTGCTGGTGGGTGCCTGTGTCCACAGCCTCGTGTGATGATTATATACATACACCACACCACACCACATAAATCAGGTGCCCGTACGCTTCAAAATATCTCCTTTTTCTCTGCTTCTTATCTGTTTACAAACCCGTGAATGGCCACTCATTGCTAATTAATCCATAATTATAAAACCAGCCATTGATTAACTTAACTAAACTTAATTCAAATTTAATAAGATCAAAATTAATTAAAAAAACATGAAATAACATCATCTTTTAAAAAAGAAAAACAAAAAGTGACAGAGGGAAGAAAAATTAACAAGAACTATTCGGGAAGGAATCATTGTAGCTTCTGACTGAAATCATTGTTCACTAAAACAATGATTTTATTGTCTTGTGTCTCTGTCCAAAATAAACCTTAATTCTTACTGGGAGCTTTTAGATTTTTTATTAAATTAATCAGAAATAAATAAGTATTTTATTGTTTTAAATACACAATAAAAATATCAAAATATTTCTGAAAGTAAAAAAATTAAATTAAATTAAAGATAAAATAGTAGAATAAATTTATCTAGTTTGTTTTGGTAAATACTCGTAAGCTAATCAATCTAATAAAAAATAATTTACAAAACTAAAAACTTCTGATTAAAAAAAAAGGAGGGAAATTGTGTCATTTTCAAAAAGAAAAAAAAAAGAGAGAGAAGAGAATCGCCCACGCCCCCACCAGAAGGAAGTGGGGGAGACCATCTTTTACCACTCCCATGACCACGTGGACGAGTATCACCGATCAACTTTAGGACCAAACGCACCCACGAGGAAGTAACAATCAATGTCCAATCAGTGAAAGCTTAGTGTCTTTTTACATGCCAAAGTGGCTCTCTGTCAAGGCAAGTGTGTTCACGTCAAGTACATGATGAGTAGAAAAACAACATGATCTATACTTCAATTTTTTTAATTCTTCGGAGTAGGACCCACATGATAAGTGGAGATATTACATCCAATGGTGAACGATTCAGACGTTAGTGATGGGAATGCAGCTGTAATTGTTTTTTTTTAAGAAATATTAAAATAATTATTTTTTATTTTTTAAAATTTATTTTTAATGTTAACAAATTAAAATAATTTGAAATATACATAAAAAATAATTCTAAACAATAAAAAGATTTAAATTTTAAAAAACCTCCATTTAAGAGCACCAACACCACCGGCCTCTCCGCAGTCCCCTCCCCTCCTCCTCCTCCTCCTCCTTCTCCTCCTCTCACCGGACCCACTTCTAAAGCTACGGAAATCGAGGTTACAAAGTTGACGGCGTTTACGTAGCGTGCTGCCTTGCTGTCCTCTGATTTTTTTTCTTTCGAGCAATGGTTGGTTTATTCATGATTGGAAATATAACGCCGTGTTCCAATCTAATAATCCTCTATGATTCTAATTATTAACTTTTTTTTTATTAAAAATTAATAGAATTATTCTTTGAGATTTTGAAAGTATTAATATTTTTCTTAGCTAAGATGGCATTTTTTTTTCATTTTCGGCTTTATATTTTTACATTTTGACATTTTTTGTTTTATAATTTTTTTTTATCTTCTTGGTCTTTTCTTTTAGAGTTTATGGATTTTTTTTTATTATTATTAGATTTTTAAGTGGAAGTTCATTTCATGTTGTGATGAACAATAGTGTTTAATAAGATGAATGAATATCTATGAAATAGTAAAATAAGTATAGATTTCATCCGAGATTATTTTGCAGCTCTTCTTTTACCTAGAGTTTAATCCTTTTTTATTTGTTTTTGGTACCATCTGGGGTTATAAAGCCTAATTTATATCACTAGTTTATTAATAAAAAATCTTATCTTTGGCAAAAAAAATAAAATAATAATCTATTTAAAAATTATATATATATATATATATATATATATATATTGAATTAAGTGAAAATTGACTTTAAGAATTGCTAAAATGAATAAAAACGATACATATAAATTAAACTAATCACATCACAAGATTTAAGGCAAAAGCCAATAATAATATCATAATCAACTACATCAATCAAGTAGACAATTTTAACTCATATATATAAACTGATAATTTTCTTTAAAGCACCTCTAAAAAAAATGGAGTATTATCCATATTTTTCTCATAAAAATAAGATTTACTTTTATTTTTTAAAAGAATACACATGCTGGTTTTATCTAAAATGAAAAAAATGAAAAAAATAGAAACATATTTTTTTTTAATTAACGTGAGTGTTTAGGCTAATTTGCGTGCATCTCGACTAATCTCACGATCCCTGAAGTTAACGACTATATAAATCTCCAATGACCATTATATAGAAATTACGATACTCGAACCTGAAATTACAGAAAAAATAAACTTGTTATTCCCAAATTCTTATCACTTAACTATTTATATATTATATAGTTAAAATAGAAACACATTTTGATTTGAATCCTTGTGATATTATTAATACAAGTGAAGCGTTGATTCACCTATAATCGAGTAG
>Ga0325410_1002233_pt1 | contig 21640 bp, 17 predicted proteins | sample PopdelMetagenome_16_FD_206182 | JGI IMG/M metagenome (GOLD analysis project Ga0325410, IMG submission 206182) | Populus deltoides microbial communities from Bellville, Georgia, United States - Xylem-PdIQD-R3 | ecosystem: Host-associated > Plants > Phyllosphere > Stem > Wood/Secondary xylem...
TTCAAGTATATACTGTAAAAAATTTCACTCCTTGTCTTTTCGAACCTCCTTAGTCAATTTTTATGATTCTTTTCTGAGCGCTCCCACCTCTTATTATTTTTCTAATTTCTTCCGGCTATATATATATTTTTTATGGGGGGAACCCAAAAATGGGTTACAACATATACATTGTACATCTCTTATTATTTCGTTAACTGTACTTTTCTCACTCACATACCCCAAACTCTCCACGGGATTGTGGGGCCGAAGTTTAACATCGATCGGGGTTAAATACTTCACCTTAACCCGGTCATCCACCTTGGATACTTATAGCAATAACTAATTGCAACATTTAAATTCAGCCATCCGTCTCGGATGCCATTAAAAAAAACTAATCACGAAATCAACCCCCGTCATTTCTATAGATACCATTAACCAAAGCTAATATTTTTTTATAATTAATTCAGCCATCCACCACGGATGCCATTAGCCAAAGAAAATCATCAAATGCAACTCGGTCATCCATCATGGATGTCATTAGCCGAAGCTATTCATCAATCACAACCCGGTCATCCGTTTCGGATGCCATTAGCCAAAGTTGATCAAACATTTGTCCCGGTCATCCATCTCGTATGCCATTAGCCGAAACTGATCAACAATCACAACCCTGTCATCCATCTCAGATGCTATTAGCCAAAACTAATCATCATTCATCTCGGTCATCCATTTAGGATTCTATTAGCCGAAGCTAATCATCATTTATCTCGGTCATCCTCTTAGGATGCCTTTAGTCGAAGCTAATCAATCAATTGTTTCGGTCATCTATTCGGATGCCATTAGCCGAAGTTAATCAAACATTTGTTCCGGTCATCCATTCGGATGCCATTAGCCAAAACTGATCAACAATCACAACCCAGTCATCCATCTTGGATGCCATTAGCCGAAACTAATCATTATTTATCTCGGTCATCCATTTAGGATGTCATTAGCAAAAGCTAATCAACATTTAACCCGATCATCCACTTAGGATGCCATTAGTCAAAACTGATCAACAATCACAACCCGGTCATCCATCTCGGATGCCATTAGCCGAAGCTAATCATCATTTATCCTGGTCATCAACTTAGGATGTGATAGCCAAAACTGATCAACAATCACAACCCGGTCATCCATCTCGGATGCCATTAGTCGAAGCTAATCATCATTTATCACGGTCATTTATTTAGGATGCCATTAGCCGAAGCTAATCAACATTTATCCCGGTCATCCACTTAGGATGTCATTAGCCGAAACTGATCAACAATCACAACTCGGTCATCCATCTCGAATGCCATTAGCCGAAGCTAATCATCATTTACCCCGGTCATCCATTTAGGATGTCATTAACCGAAGCTAATCAACATTTATCCCGGTCATCCATCTCGGATGCCATTAGCCAAAGCTAATCATCATTTATCTCGGTCATCCATTTAGAATGCCATTAGCTAAAGCTAATCAAACATATGTCTCGGCTATCCATTCGGATGCCATTAGCCGAAGCTAATCATCATTTATCTCGATCATCCACTTGGGATACCATTAGCCGAAGCTAATCAATTAATTTTCCCGGTCATCCCTCTCGGATGCCATTCACCGAAGCTAATCAACATTTATCCCGTTCATTCACTTAGGATGCCATTAGCCAAAGCTAATCAATCAATTGTCTGGTCATCTATTCAGATGCCATTAGATGAAGCTAATCATCATTTATCCCGGTCATCCACTTAGGATGCTATTAGCCGAAGCTAATTGATTAATTGTCCCGGTCATCCATCTCAAATGCCATTAGCTGAAGCTAATCAAACATTTTTTCTGGTCATCCATTAAGATGTCATTAGCCGAAGCTAATCATTAACCAATCAAATGTTCCAGATGCGGTTTATGATATCACTATAACATGATAATATCCTTTGAATTGCTCATTCAAATTATTCATAACAATTTGACATTCACTGTAACATAATAGTAGACCCTTCGTGATACTCGTACAGACGTCCCGTAATAGTTTAACATTTAGTAAACACGATAACAAATCCTTTGTATTACACAAACAAACATTCCATAACAATTTTCATTCAATATAACACAACAGTACACCCTTTGTATCACTCATCCAACCATTCATGCCAGTTAATGATCAATATAATACAACAATAAATCCCTCGTAATACTCATACAACCATTCATGATAATTAACATTCAGTATAATACAACGGTAGATCCTTTGTAATACTCATACAACCATTCGTCACAATTACATTCAATAAAAAACAACAGTAGATCCTTCGTAATACTCATACAACCATTCATCATAATTACATTCAATAAAATACAACAGTAGATCCTTCGTAATACTCATACAACCATTCGGTCATTTCAGAACATTAACATTTTCATCATCGTCTCAACATTCATCAAGAACTCGATCAACATTTCATAGTCGTTTCGACAATCATCAAGAATTCAATCAGACACTTCATTGTTGTTTCATCATTCATCAATATATCATCATAAGTATCATTTCAAAACATAAACATCATACGAGAAGAAGGTGGAAAACACCTACCTGTTCCTCCTGCGATTTTTCCCTGTCCTGACGATGGTCTGATCCTGGCCGCATCACCTAAGACATCAATGCCACAATTCAGTATATTTGCATCCTTAAATCCCATTCATCACCATACTTCTTTCAAGAATTCATATGTTCACATTCAAGTGTTCCATAAACTACACCATCATACAATGAAATTGTTGCAAGCATGTGAGTCATTTATGCCCGGGAGGCCTATTGTAGAAATCAACAGCGAAAACTGGTTCGCTGCAGGTCAGACAGTTCTACAGCGAAAACTGGTTCGCTGCAGGATGTGCAATTCGGCAGAGAAAATTGGTTCGCTACAGGCAGCCAAAACTGTTTCGCTATTGGCGCCATAATTTCAGCAGCGAATGCTACTTCGCTGCAGCCAATAGCATTCGCTGCAGACAACTCAATTCTGGCAGCAAGTCACAAATTTGCTGCAGACAATACAACTTCGACAGCGAATCATAATTTTGCTATAGAACACACAATTCGGCAGCGAATGGTAATTCATTGCAGACAACTCAATTCCGGCAGCGAGTCACAAATTCGCTGCAGACAATACAACTTCGACAACGAATCATAATTTCATTGTAGAACACCCAATTTTGGCAGCAAATGTTAATTCGCTGCACACAACTCAATCTCGGCAGCAAATTTCAATTTCATTGTAGTTTTGGATGTTGACTAACTTAGGAAATTGATCTTGCTCAATTTGAAGTTATATAACTCCAACTATGGGTCACCAACCGAGACTGTGTCATGACAGACCCTGTAGGGTAGTAGGTCTAGTTCATTGATGACCAATTTTGACTGTCTTAGAGGCAGAACTGGATTTTTCTTCCTTCAGAGAACTTGTAGCCTCGTGTCTAGCTTTCCAACGAGACCAATCTCGCTTGAAACGGAGTTCTATAACTCTAAATATAGTTAAAAGTCTAAGGAGAGGTTGGACGATAACAATTTAATGTCTAGACAGTAACAGTTGAACAATAACAATTCAATGTCTAGATAGTAATGGTTAGACAGTAACAGTTACTGTCTAAAAGCTCAATGTCTAGATAGTAACAATCCAAATATTTATTGATGAGCAATTTAGACTGTCTTGGAGGCAGAACTAGGTTCTCCTTCCCTTAGAGAACTTGTAGCCTCATGTTTTAGCTTTCCAACGAGACCAATCTCGTTTGAAACGAAGTTCTATAACTCTAGATATAGTTAAAAATCTGAGGAGAGGTCAAACAATAACGGTTAAAAAACAAGACAGTAACAGTTGGACAATAACAGTCTAAATATTTGTTGATGAGCAATTTTGATTGTCTTGGAGACAGAACTGGGTTCTCCTTCCTTCATAGAACTTGTAGCCTCATGTCTTAACTTTCTAACGAGACAAATCTTGCTTGAAACAGATTTCTATAACTTTAGATATAGTTAAAAATCTAAGGAGAGGTCGGACAGTAACAGTTCAATGTCTAGACAGTAACAGTTTGAGATTTAAACAGAAACAATTCAAATATAAAAACATGAATGATAACTATGGTTGGACAAAGAACGACAATATTAATAGGTGTAATAAGAAAAACGTAAAATATTAAGAAATGACTGAAAGAAAGACTTATTGGCTGTTGATATGGTTATTATAAAACATATCCTTAAGTGAGAAAAATTTATGAGATAAACCTATGATTTGCAGGAGGGACCACAGGCATGGTGCAATAGCAGCAGCAGGGAAGCACGAGTAGAGCTTCTATTACAGGTAGGTGAATCGCACCTATACTTTCTAGTTAAATTCCATGATTTAATAAATTACCGATGTGAAATGTGAATTACTGAATGTATGTGTATTCAAGGTGAAAGGTTGTTGTGTGAATTGTCAAGTGATGAAATTATCCCTGACAAAGGAAATATGAGAAGTGTGATTTGAGGCATGAACTAGCATACATTTAGTGTATGTTAAGATCCCGAGTAAGGGGATCAACCATGTATATTGGCTAGCATACATTTAATATATGTTAGGATCTCAGGTAAGGGGATCATCACATTTGGACTACCATACATTTAGTGTATGTTAGGATCTTGGATAAAGGGATCACACATGTATTGGCTAGAATACATTTAGTGTATGTTTGGATCCCGGGTAAGGGGTCAACCATGTATTGGCTAGCATATATTTAGTGTATGTTAGGATCCCGGGTAAGGGGATCAACCATGATTGGCTAGCATACATTTAGTGTATGTTATGTATGTTAGGATCCCGGGTAAGGGGATCATCATGTATTGGCTAGCATACATTTAGTATATGTTAGGATCTCGGGTAAGGGGATCACCTTGCATCGACTCCTACGGGGTGATGATGATGATGATACCAGTGAAATTGGTATCGGTAATGTGTTAAGCAGAAATAATCATGATTGATTTTATAAAATCTGGAATGGAGGTTGATAATGGGAGAGGAAACGGTTATTAGTAGTTGAATAATGATGAGATTCTAATGAAAACCAGAAGGGAGAAGTGAACAAAATATAAATGCATGTTACCCTTTTTAAATTGTTAGATATTCTTGTTGTTATATTTATTGTGATATTCATGTTTCAATAATATGTATTTTGTTTTAGGACCATTGCATGCACGACAGAAGTAGATCATATCTTATGTTCCCTTCTTGTAATCTAGGTTCTAGGGAGTATACCCTTGTATTTTGTAAACATGAAAATGTTTGTATAACTTAATTTGTATAATTAATATTTAAACTTGATTAAATGAACTTAACTTTGTAGTTCATATAACCATATTTCATGTATGTGTATTTATATTTTTATCCATCCATAATGATATTTTGTTATATAATGTATATCATAAATATTATGGTTGATGTGTGATAATATTTGTGGGATTGAGACGCAGGATGATTGGGTCGGGATGGAGTTAGGAGATGCGAGTTATCAGAAGTGTAAACAGGTTACATGTCGATAACTTGGGACCTTCTGGTATAGGGGAGATTCCGTCGAAATTTCGGTAGACTTTAATACGAAGACCATGAATATATATAGGAAAAAAATTTAATTACTCTGTTTTTCGATTGCCATGAGATTGTTGTTTTTATCCCGAAATGGGGGATGTTACAATTGGAGACTAGGTCTGATGGGGGACGTAGTAAAAAAGGTAGAGAAGCTAGGAAGGAGGAGAGTGTTGCTGGAAACTCTCCAGATAAAGTCAAGGATGATCTTAACTGTGGTAGTGGATTTCGTACAATAGGGGAGAGAGGTATGAGAATCAGCTAAGAAGGGGACATATTCGACCATATATGAATTTTGAGTATAGAGGGGATTTTGATGAATTGGGTGATGTAGTATTAAGTTAAAAATCCCAGTCTTTAAGGGAAAAACTGATTCAGAAGCTTACTTAGATCGGAAAAAAAAGATGGAGATAATTTTTGACATCGATAGGTACTCTGAAGAAAAGAAGGTTAAGTTAGTTGTAGTGGAGTTTACTGATTATGCCATGGTTTGGTGGGAGAGATTGGTGGTAGAAAGAAGAAGAAATAGAGAGAGACCAGTTAACACATGGAAGGAGTTGAAAACAATAATGAAGAAGAGGTGTGTTCCTAAACACTATTATAGGGTTTAATCGTTTACAAATAATTACACATGGGTAAGAGTGTGGAGTATTAGAAGAATTAGAGGTGACTATGATTAAAGCTAGTATTAATGAAGATGAGGAAGTTATTATGTGTAGGTTTTTGAATGGCTTGAATAGAGACATAGCTAATGTTGTGGACAATTGAAAAGAAAATGTAGTACACGATATGGAGCTTATTTAGAGTCTTCTTCGGGTTAGAAGTTGAATTATAGGAGAGAGGATAGTGCATCATCGAAGCCTTTGGTGACTTCTAAGGTTGTCGAACCTACATCCATGAAGAAGCAGATTTCGGCTAATGATCAAAAACATAAAGGAAAAGTCCAACCAAAACATAATCATGATATAAAGTGTTTCAAGTGTCAGGGATTTGGACACTATGCATCAAAGTGTGCAAATCATCGGGTTATGATTCTAAGGGATGATGTGTAGATTATGTCCACTAGTGAGGAGTCTGATTGTGATGACATGCCACCACTTAAGGATGCTAGTGATTTAAAGTATGCTCTTGGTGATAAAGTTTTGGTGATTAAAAGGTCGCTCAGTGTTCAGACTAAGGAGGATGATGTGGAGCAACAAAAGGAGAACATCTTCCATACTAGATGCCTAATCGACGATAAGGTATGTAGTATGATCATTGATAGTGGTAGTTGTACTAATGTTGCTAATGTTACTTTGGTTAGAAAGTTAGGATTGAATACCATAAAGCATGAGAGGCCTTATCAGCTTCAATGGTTGCATGAATGTGGTGTTGTTAGGGTGAATAAACAGATGATGATTTATTTTTCAGTAAATACAAGGATGAAGTGTTATGTGATGTTGTGTCTATACATGCTACTCATCTGTTACTAGGGAGGCCTTGACAATTTGATAAAAAAAGCCAAGCATGATGGGTTTAAGAACATGTATTCATTGGAGAAAGATGGTAGAATTTATATATTTAGCCCGCTAACACCAAAGCAAGTGTATGAAGATCAAATTCAGTTGAAGAAAAGCTACGAGGAGGAGCACTTAGATTCGGCCAAAGTGGAAGAACAAGCAGAACAACATGGTGAGAATGTGAGGAAAAGTGAAAATAAAATGAGCCATGAGTTTGATAAAAAAAGGGACAAAGTTTCGGCCCTTAGGAAATTAAAGGAGGGTCACAACCAAAAAGAAAAAGTATCGAAGGGAGGCTGAGAGTGGAGAGAAGAAAGAAAAGGTGAGAAAAAAAAAGTGTGTTATCTTTCTGAATTGCCTATAATTTTACTTGTGTATAAGGATGCATACTTTAACTTTGATAATTTGGATTAAAAAATAAAAACAGCCCCACAATCCAGAAGAGAACACATTTCGTGCCATTATCACCACAATAACTCTATAATTGACACAATTACCAACTAATTAAACCCATTAATCATAAAAACACTACTTCCTAAAAAAAAAAAAACCAACTTGCCATTTTCACCTAAAAAATCACAATACATCATGTTTTGAAAAATTACAGCTATTACTTGGATTTTTTTTATCAAAGATGTAATATTTTATGCTTTTTTCTCTTCCCTAGCCACTAACTCAATTTTCAGGCATAAAACATTTATACATGTCTGGTTGTTTTTAGAAACTGTTGACATGAATAAAACATCTCATCTTTAGATACAAAATATGCAATATATTAATTTTTTTTACTGTTGATTATTCAAATGCTCTTTTTTCATCATAGGTACTAGAGGAAGCTACAGATCATATCGTAGAACTCTAAGAAATTCAAGAAGAGGTAACCGAAAGAGGCACCGGTGACTCAAGATACATCGCCCACTATGTTATGTCTTTTGTACTTAATTAGAATTTTTGTGCAGTGTCCTATTCGACAAATTTTGTATTGTATGTCTTGTTTATCTTTCTCGTATTGTTTTTGTCTAAATTAGTACGTATAAGAGCTCACAATTCCTAAACTCCTCTGATGGTCTCTTGTTTGTTTGGGTTTGAATTCAGTCTTATTTAGAGATTTCTCATGTTTTGTGAACTTTTTTTTGTTGTTTTTTTTAATGTTCAGTAAAACTAAACTATACACACACCAATACGACCATGAATAATTAATTAAAGTTGAAGTTTATTATGCAGAGGAAACATTGGTTCGGCGTTCTACACTTGGCATTCCAATGCATTGAAGTCGTGTTTGGTGACTTAGGCACGTATCCTTTGTATGTACTAGCGAGCACCTTTTCCAATGGTATCCAAGACCCTAATGACATTTTAGGAGTCTTATCGGTCATTATCTACTCCATCCTCACCATCACAGTCGGAAAGTACACATTTATGGTCTTATCCGCCAACAAAAATGGAGATGGTAAGGTTAAATGTCATTCCATAGTCCATATTTTGCTTATTTTTCTTTATACATACGTTGAATCCTTGCACATGATCCCTCTAAGTACCTTATTCATATACATCTTTTATTGTTAAGATTATAGTTCAATGATGAGAATAATCAATATAGTGTTATGTGAGTTGAATCAAGATTTGTTTAGAGATGCTGATCATTTTTCCTCTCACCTAGGATTAGAACTTACTTAGTAGATCCTAATTTCTTTGAAAATAAACATTAAATTCTAATCCAAGGTGAGAGGAAAAATGATCAGCATCTCTAAACAAATCTTGATTCTACTCACATAACACTATATTGATTATTCTCATCATTGAACTATAATCTTAACAACAAAAGATGTATATGAATAGAGGGATCAAGTGCAAGGATTCAACGTATGTATAACGAAAAATAAGCAAAATATGAACTATGAAATGACATTTAACCTTACTATCTCCATTATTGTTAGCGGATAAGACCATAAATGTGTACTTTTCGATTGTGATGGTGAGGATGGAGTAGATAATAACCGATAAGACTCCTAAAATGTCATTAGGGTCTTGGATACCATTGGAAAAGGTGCTCGCTAGTACATACAAAGGATACGTGCCTAAGTCACCAAACACGACTTCAATGCATTGGAATGCCAAGTGTAGAACGCCGAACCAATGTTTCCTCTGCATAATAAACTTCAACTTTAATTAATTATTCATGGTCGTATTGGTGTATGTATAGTTTAGGTTTACTGAACATTAAAAAAAACAACAAAAAAAAGTTCACAAAAACATGAGAAATCTCTAAATAAGACTGAATTCAAACCCAAACACACAAGAAACCATCAGAGGAGTTTAGGAATTGTGAGCTCTTATACGTACTAACTTAGACAGAAACAATACGAGAAAGATAATAAACACATACAATACAAAATTTTGTTGAATAAAACACTACACAAAAACTCTAATTAAGTACAAAAGACATAACATAGTGGGCAATACATCTTGAGTCACCAGTGCCTTTTTCGGTTACCTCTTCTTAAATTTCTGAGAGTTCTACGATATGATCTGCAGCTTCCTCCAATACTTATGATGAAAAAAGAGCATTTGAATAATCAACATTAAAAAAATTAATATATTGCATATTTTGTATTCAAAGATGAGATGTTTTATTCATGTCAACAGTTTCTAATAACAACTAGAGATGTATAAATCTTTGATGCTTAGAAATTGAGTTAGTGACTAAGGAAGAGAAAAAAATATAAAATATTACATCTTTGATAAAAAATTAAAAAATCCAAATAAAAGCTGTAATTTTTGTAATATTTCAAACCACGATATAAATATATTTATATACTTTCCCAATCATTAAAAATATTTTTTTATCAATAAAAATATCAATTACCCGTTGGAAAGCATAAAAGTTTGTTAATATAATTATTAATAAATTGCCTGGAGTACTACTTAACTTAATTCATTCTATTTCTCTTCCTTATTTATTTATTATTCTAGTTTATAATTAACTTTCGTAGTTTCTCGAAAATGAAATTCCCCTTTTATTTTTTTTTATATATATTCATGGAAAAAAGAGAGGTGATGTTACCAAATCAATTTAGTGTTACGTACATGAAACTAGAGATTTTAAAAGAAAAGTTTGTGACCGTATAAGATATCTAATCATAGAAACATGGGAGAAGATAAAATAGAGATGAGATTTACTTCGGATGGGGTGAGAGAGAAATTGCCAACGTTTTCTTCTCTTTTTTCTTAATTAGTTCATGTATCGAAATTTGAGTTTAAAAAATATTTATCACATCCTTACTCAGATTTAAGTTTAGGATCCATACGTACCTAGACTAGTAGCGTCTATTAAAAAAAAATCAATTACGATGAGATTTAAAACATCTAACAAGTTTTAGGGGAATTAAAAAACAGAAAAACACAGGCATGCGTGAAACAAATTTAAACATAATCTAGGAATTAAATTGCAGATAAATGTGATTTTATTTTCCGAGACAAAATGAAACTTTTTATGTGAATGACTGCAAAGACGTGAAATAGTAAAAATTATTTGAAGAACGGGTGTTTTAGAATTGTATACCAGTATCCTACACATTCCACATACCTGAATTAAGAAATCAAAGACAGTAGTCAAGGAGAACGTTAGTCGAGTAGAGTGGATGAGAGAGAAGTTGCTGAATGGCTGAACCAGAAGAACCTAATATTGTTGAAGCTAATGACAGTAAGGTTACTAAGAGTGAAGCGGTGGCAGAGACTTCAAAGAAGAAGAAGAAGAAGAAGAAGAGTGGAAGGACTGCTCAAGAAAAGGATGATTAATTTGGATAAGATTCTTGTAGAGCTATAGGTGAGGGGACACCTACTTCAAAAACCTATGCACCTCCTCCACAAGAGGAGAAACCTAATGCTCAGCCCGAACTATCTTATTGAGGAGAATGGAATGGAGGAAGATGACGATGACAAGGAATGAGGATGATGTAAATCTTAATGTTAAGGGTGCATTTGATGGGAGGAGGATTCTGAGCCTGAACCTGTCTTGAAGAAGGAAACCTTTCCATATCTCAACAGTTTTACTACAAGAGTCAGAAATTCTTATTTTACTGTCAAGAGATTCATTTACCTAGCCAAGAGATTCATTTACCTAGTAACTGAGATCATTAATTTGAAAGTGATTTTGAAAAACTGCTAATCTATTTTAAGAACTGCAGCAGGTCCTTAGTATAATAATAATAATAATAATAGAGTAATGTTAATTTTATTGAATATTCTTTTCTAAATTCACTTTCCAAAAATTTTTATATTGAGGTAAGATTTTTCTTCTTTCTTCTTTCTTCTTTCTTCATTTTTTTTTGTATTTTTCCGCATTATATTTGTTTTTTTATTTATAAATTTTTAAGTTTTAATAATCATATGAATGTTGTTGTAGGATTTGTTTTCATATAAGATCAATTTTGTTGGATTTTGTTTTTCGATTTTGTTGTTCAATTTCAATTAAATTATTTTATTTGTTGCTAGATTATGGGTTCTCAAATAGATCTTCTCATGTATTTATTTTTTTGTGTTATTTATTTGATGCAAAATCGTTTGAGTTGATTTTTTTTTTTTTTTTCCAAGCAACTCAGTTCCTAAGTTTTAAGAAGTGTTGATTTATATTAATTTAATTATCTTCTAATTCTGTTAAATAGATTTTTTTAAAAAAATATATTTGTAAATAATCACCGACAGAATTACATATGATATTTCCGTCAGTTATATGACAAGTTTCCCGAGTGAAATACCAACGAAATGAAGCGGATATTTTTTTTGCACACTTTTCCTGTCAGTAAATCCATCAATAATAACATTTTTTATTACCGACGAACTCACCGACAAATCAAAAAATTATCAACAAGAGTTTTACCGACGAAGCATTTTCGTCAGTGATCTCATCAGTAGATTAATTGTCATTGAAATGATAGTACAAATACCAATTGAAAAATTCAATCTATAAATATAATAATTTTGGTAGTGTCCTTGATATTTTCAAACAAGAAAAAATGTTTGGTAAATTTTTTACATTTCCTTTATTAGCAAGTGCTTTATACAATTTTTTATATATATAAATTAGAAAATGTAAGCTTTTGATGTGTTTAGTATTGGCCCATAAGAGAAAAGGGAATATATATATATATATATATATATATATATATATATATATATATATAATCATGATCAGATCCAAATTCAGTCCGTCCATTTTATATTATTAGAAAAATATTTGTTTTTATTATCAAAACAATTTTATGTCATCTTTCTTCTTATATAAAGTAAGTAATTATAATCCAAATTAAGGACATTCATTCTATATTATTAGAAAATACTAGTTTTAAATTTTCTATCATCTTTCTTGTTATATAAATTAATAAATTATTATCTTAATATATCAACAAACTCAAAAGGAAAAACCTTAAAAATGACCTTCAACTATATAAAAACACAGACACACGTGACCTAGGAACCAAATACTTTTTGTAAAGGAATGCTCAAAATTATAAGGATAACATTCAGAAATCCAATTGTTTGAAGGCAAAACAGACACTATTTCAATAATTGGAGGGTATAAATATTTTTTAAAAAATTTAAAATTTACCAAAATTTCTCATTTTAGGTTACAAAAAAAGCTTCAGACACATAACAGAGCTAAGCCCATCTTTTTTCTTTTTTCTTTTACATCAAATTTGAAAATAATATTAGGATTTAAGCCGACCTCATCAATGCTCTTTCTATATTTGGTGTCACCAAAATTCAACCCTTAACTGTTTAGCCTTGAAAATACAAAAAAGAAAAAAAAAGTTGCTAATGTGTTATCAACTTTTCGTAATATACTTTATGTGTTTCATATGTTATTATGATTAATTATCCATGGAAACTTAAAAACTATGGACACACATCTCCAATATTGAAATATCTATAATAAATCTACAAACTATTAGCAATCGAGATTCAAACAAGTGACGAAAGCCACCACTAAGAAAAATGTTTAACATTATGCTAAATTTAAGAATCAAACATAATTTATGTAAGTAAGGATTGCAAAAGATCTCTAAAAAGTTCAATCACTACTCAAAAGAAACATTAAAGAAAGATGAAAAGGAGTTGGAGTTATACTGGTTTTTTCTATTTTTTGAGATAATGTTGTCATCAAAGTAATTAAATCCAACCTGGTGCATGATTCTCCTTAGACTTATACTAATACCCATGTCTAGAAAGCATCAAAATCAATAGCACCTCATAAATTGTAACATAGCACTAATCTAACTTACCGACATCTAATCAACAATTAACAATATCATGACAACCACAACTTAAAGGTAATCATTTTCGGTTCGGTTCGGTTTTTATCAAAAAAAAATAATCAAATCAAAATTTTTTAAAATAAATACAAACCTAAACCGGTTCAAACCAACTGGTTTCGGTTTGGTTCGGTTTTTTTGGACAAAACCGGTTCAAACCAATTTGGCTTGGTATTTCGGTTTGGCTCGGTTTTTCAGTTTGACTCGGTTTTTTTCCGGTTTGGCTTGGTTTGGTAGGTTAATAAACACTAGCTGCTTCAATAATTTCACTGTTCATCATAACAAAAAAAACATTTAAGGATTGTTGTTCCCCACCATAATAAATCTGATGCTTAAAGATTTGCGTTGCTGAGAAACCCATCCAACATGTCATAAATATAACTTACAGCAGCTGACATTGCACGTATCTCCATGTATGATTCAACTTCGTCTAGAAAAGTCTGTTCAAGTTCCTCTAGTAGATGCTTGCGTAAACTCTATAAAATCAATGGTTTATAATGAATTTTATCAAATGCGCACAAAGCAAATTGCACGCATGAATATCTAATGGAATACATATTGCACAAATACATCCAGAGAAAACAGCATATCATAGTGGGAATCAAAGAAGTACCTTGAAGGCATCAGTTTTCCCTTTGGTGACTTGATTTTTTATGATGCAGCTGTTTATAACATCCCTTGTAAATTCATCTGGATTCTTCCCATCATCAATCAAACTAAGCACAAAGCAATAAACTTGCTATCAGTTTGCCAATGCTGACAAGCTGGAATTGGTTCATCTCAAATAACAAATCACAAAGATACACTCACTTCAAGACCTCCATAGGAACCTGAATGTTGCACCTTTCAGACAATTTAACCATATTGTCCAGCTCGGTAACAAGACCATTGCTGCAAAATCACACCGTTATATCATTACACAATGCATCGAGTAACAAACCAAAACAAAGGATTGATAGAAAAGTACAGTCTCTGTAGAAGAGGAGGCTGTGAAGCAGTGTTGAATGAAGAGACTGTTAGGTAAAGCGGATGGAGTTGACCAAGAGTCTTCTGTATGGAATCAATAACTTGGTTCAAATTCTGCTTCGGATCATCCACTGTTGCTGCTGTATCATTCAATGGAGTGGCCAACATTCCATTACCTCCACTCCCCAACATTGTATTCTGCGACGAATCCATTTTGAACAATGCGCCTGTCCAAAGAAAAACAATAAATAGGCCATTGAACATACAGTAAAGAAATTGACAAAATTAAGCAAACAAACGACCAACCACGACATATACAGAATACTAGCTTTCATACCTGCGCGATGCTGCGAGCGTTTTAAGTAAAATGTGGTTCTAATTATTATAATAAACAGTGATAAGATAATCAGAAATATTATACAGCAAAAACATGATATTCATAAAGTTATTGGTAAATTATAAAAGTTATTATAAAAGTTAAGTAAAGAGAGTTAAATCCAAGTAAAATAAAAGTGCTTCCAGCTAAATATTTTATGTTTTTTAACGTCCAATCAACTTGCGATGTTGGATAATAAAGCATTGATTAACTGAATGCTAGTTTTTTTTCTACAGCAAAAGATAAATGTAACTGTAAGCTATAAATATTTCCTAACGCAATAAACATCAAATATTTTTGAAGATAAATAAGAAATGAGAAATAAAGATGTAATAGTTGCTGAGTATATGAGTTCATAAAAATAGAAAGGCAATTAGAAAGTGAGAATGATATAGCTGATTGTGATTGAATTAATTTTTGTTAAACAAAGAGATGGAGCAATACAGAGAACTAAATGATATTGTAGATGCAAACCTTTTCAGGTGATGAAATGGAGAGGTGTTGCTTCTTTGGAATTGCTGGTGTAGAACCGACATCATCTCACATCAAATATAAACAACAGAGCTGACATGTTAAGATGTTATAAGAAATGTTAAGAGTTTATAAGGAAAAGTGCAGGAATGCATGATTAAAACTGGTAAAATACAGCATTGAAAAATAAGTTTACATGGAGAGGCATGAAATAGGAACAAAACAAAAATATCTTGCGGCATGCCCGCACGATATATATAAAAAACACTTCGGATTAACCTAACCTTTGTCTCTTTTTTTTCCCTGGAAAAAACTTAAAACAACTTCGTTTTGGCAAAAAAAAGGTTTTTCATCTGCCGGACGTGGTCATGAGTCAATAGTCACCATGTTAACATATAGAGTCCGGCCAGACTGAGTCTCGTAACCATGGTTAATTATCTATATATTTTCTATGATTCCTGAGACTTTAAGTTCACAGGTCAATTCTGCAAAATCCAGGAGCATATAGGCATAGCTGGATACTTACATGCTGATTCTTGAAACTTTGTTTTGTCTGTAAAGTAAAAGAACTCGACAGAAATGAAAAACAAACCTAGCAGTGTAGATTATTTGCAGACTAAACCAAAATGGCTCGAGCAAAATCCAATGTTGTCTAAGGTGCAATGAAAAAAAGATAGCCTTGCAAAACATATGAAGAGTCCATTAAAACCAGGAAGAAGAAAAAAACTAACTTTAAAAACACCGGATGAAAAGAAAACCAAAGAGCAATGAAATAAGCAGGCAATTTCGATCACCAGTAACTAAATGAACCCCCCAGGCGCACCGAAAAAAACAACATTAAAAAGAGCAGCTGAAAAGAAAGACAAAGAGCAATGAAATAACCTGGGAATTCTGATCACCAGGAGTCAAACAAAAAGTTGCTGGAAACCGAGTGTTCTCTTGAGTGCAATGGAAGAAGCAAACCCTTCAAATCAATTGGAAAGAGGCCAAACATCCCGTGAGTTAAAATAAAATAAAATTAAGAAGCCACAAAAACCATAATAATTAAAAGAGAAAAAAACAAACACACACCAATTAGAGAAGTTGCTAGAAAAACAAAACCAGAGCTAAAGGCAACGAAGAGTGCAAGAAAAAGAAAAGACAGTGGTAAATTGTCAAAGCATTTAATGCACCATCATGATCTCGCCTGTGCAAGTAAAATTCTTTCCTACTACAGATAAGAAAAAAAGACTCAATTGCAAAAAACAAAGAAAAAACAGTGTAAATTTTCCAAGCATTTAATACACAAATATGATAATGTCACTTTTGTAAGTCAAATATTTTCCGAGCTACAGCTAGCTACAGTTCTTTTAATAATATAATAATAACTAACAAAGAAAATTGTTCTATGGAAAAGCACAGTGCTTTCCTCACACGTTAACCAACAAAGAAAATTGTTTTGTGGGGGAAAGCACAGTGCTTTCCCCATGCGTTTTAGAGTTTTTTTAATTTCATAGGGTTTCCTCAAATTTTGTCAAAGCTTCGGAATTCATCCGACAACCTTAAATTGAAGTTCCGAGCTTTACAAATGAAACAAATCAATGAAAACATACATATATGTTCAGAACATTAAACAAACACTAACGTTTTCCAAATGCATCCATAATCCTAAAACTGATAATCTAGGTCCATAATTCCATTACTATATTACAGTTAGGAAGAACCGGATCATAAAATTTTAAAAATAAAAATAATGAGTTCTACGCGAACCCTGATTGTAAAAGCAAACAAATGACCAAAAACTTAACTTTAAAAAAATGAAACTGGGATTGCTTTACCTGTTGAAATTGGTAAGGGATCTCTGTTGCTTTTGGGTTTTCAGCAGGGAGAGCGATCTCTGTTGAGAAGGAAACAAAAGTTAATTCTTCTACTCACATGCCGTATACATTTTATCTACATTGAACCACACGTTGCTCATAGGTTTTGGGCAAACCTCTTATAAGCCCCTCCCTACCCTTTGAGGTAAATCTTGATTAGCTCTCCATCCTAATTTTCATCTCAATCAGGTCCCTAATGTATGCATGAATTTTTAATCAGATACTTCTTTCGCTTTTAGTCAACAAATGAGTGATCACATGAAGTTTACGTAACTTTTCCATATAACGACTAGTGCTTTTACTGCGAATCGATTTTAGTTTACCACCTATAGTAGCCAGCGAGGTGGGACTTTTTAACATTCTGTTTCCTAGGATTTACCATGTTCTTGTCAAAGCTACTAGTCATGCTGACAATAAAATCGTTGTTGCAACAAATCTATGCGAATGGGGTTTTGTTAAAGAAATAAATTTATCAAAGAATGATCAGTTTTATTACATGTCCTGCAGAAAACAACCTGAATTTTTTTCTTATGAACTAGCTTTGAGATTAAAGGAGAAGGAAAGAGCCTCCAGCTAACTAACCAACATAGTTAACATCAACATTATTTCAGTTTGGTCTGTTCTAGCACCAAGTGAAAATTTATTGCAGCTAACAACATGTATTAATTTTGGCCTGACCAAAATACGTGTGTGTGAGTCAGCAAGATTGGCCTCCTTGCATTGACGGCATTCCTTTTGTTGGCAAAGAAGCTCAATTAATTACATTTACATCTAACTAAGGACTGGGAATGTGGTCCCTGGAAGGACAAATTTCTTTTAGTTTTTGTTCAGTCAAACTTTACGAATAGGGTTGGCAAGAATGTGGATTTTTTGGCAATAATTTATGCATGGGCCATAATGTATCAATTGAGCACTTGGTGTACACATTAAAGGTTAACTTAAATATAAATTGGTATTTCCAGTTGTTTGAAAGAAAATACATAGAAACAATTCCTATTCTACCAAGAATTGCAAAAACTTCAATTATTTTTCTGTAGGCATTGCTGCTGTTAATTAGTTATGTCTTGGTTCTGCTTGTTGCAAAAATTTCTGTATTTCTCCTACTGGAATCCATGGAACGATCAACGTTTTTTTTTTTTAGAGTACAATTATGTGTTGAGTGCTAGAGATAGAAAATGTTTAATACTTATGTGGAAAAAAATAGTAATTATTGATATATTAATATGTAAATTGAAAGGAGAAAAGGAGAGTTAAAATATCCAATGCTTTTGCTTTTATAGTTTTCAAAGCTTTATCCAAACTTGCCATTTAGCTTCACCCTATTTTAGCTTCCCGTTCCTGAAAATTATAGAAATCTTAAAAATAGTCATATTAAAATTAAAAATAATACTAAATGATAGAGTGTATGGTGGGAGGATTCGGTAATGTGGTTTGTTGAAATGATTTTTTTTATGGTTTGATAAAAGAATGTAAAATCATAAAAGTGCTTTTTTTGGATTAAAAAAAATAAAATTGAGAAGCACTTACAACTGCCTGTGTTGTGAGACCACATGCTTCAAAGCTGCTGGCGGAGAAAGCCCGAGGAGCTTCCCTTCATCGGCTTCGCGGGAGCCACACAGCACGTAGCACAAGTTGCTCCAAATACGCACAAAATATTCATTCAATACAGCAAATTAAAATATCTAACCAAGATCTACTTGTAGTAATTAATCGCCACACCAAATAAAGTAGTAAACACGTAAATTAATTAAAAAAAATACATACTAGCAGATAAATCTATCTAGGGATATGCTTGAAAAACAGAGCATCAGAATCTAGAGTAAGGTGGGAGCATAAGATGCAAACCCCTAATTTTAATATAACTGCAGAAGTTTGTGTTTATAAATAGAAAAGGAAGACCAGATCTGGAGAAGGCTTACTCTTGCCAGGCAGAGAGAATGAAAACAGAGGCAAAGAGAACTCTCCCGACGAAAGAGATGAAAGCCATTACTGTAGGGATGGAGACACGCTGCTCCTCTGCTGCTGATGTCCAAAAGCAAACTTATTCTTTTAAGTTTTTGCAAAGATCGAGACAGAGAGGGGGGAGATTTAAAAGGAGCCAAGCGAGCGACATTGCTTTAAACGGAGACAGGCTTGTTAAAGGACTGTGTTTTTTCGGTTCGGCGCTAAGAGTTCCTCTACTGCTATTCTCACTCTTGAGAGTATGGAAAGATTCATTACTCGCTGGTTTTTGCTGCACTGATTCTCTCCTAGTAAATACAAAGCAGTAAAAAGTAACGCACGATTTGAAATTGATTACTCTCCTGGTTTTTGCTGTGCGAAGAGTCAATATTTGACTTCACCGTTTTGATTTTTTAAAATTTTTTTTTATTTGAAATTTTTTTTTCTTGTTTGAAAATACCAAGGTCACTACCAAAAATTTTATATTTACTGACTGAATTTTTCAATCGGTATTTGTACTATCATTTTATTGGCAATTAATCTACCGACAAGATCATGGACGAAAATGCTTCGTCGGTAAAACTCTCGTCGGTAATATTTTGAATTGTCGATAAGTTCGTCAGTAATAAAAAATATTATTATTGATGGATTTATTGACGAGAAAAGCGTGCAAAAAAAATTATCCGTTTCATTCCGTCCGTATTTCTCTCGGGAAGCTTGTCATATAACTGACAAAAATACCGTATGCAATTCCGTCGGTGATTATTTAAAAATATTTTTTAAAAAAAATCTATTTAACAAAATTAGAAGATAATTAAATTAATATAAATCAACACTTCTTAAAACTCAGGAACTGAGTTGCTTGGAAAAAAGAAGAAGAAAATCAACTCAAACAAATTTGCAACAAATAAATAACACACAAAAATAAATACCTGAGAAGACCTATTTCAGAACCCATAATCTAGCAACAAATAAAATAATTTAATTGAAATTGAACAACAAAACTGTTCTTATATGAAAACAAATCCTACAACAACATTCATACAATTATTAAGAACATAAAAATTTATAAATAAAAAATACAAATATAATGCAGAAAATACAAAAAAAAACAAGAAGAAGAAGAAGAAAGAAGAAAAATCTTACATTAATGTAGTTGCCCGTTAAGCTGAGAAGTAAAAAGAAAAAATAAATTTATAAAGTATGTTAATTAAAAAAACAGAGAAGAGAAAAGAAGAAAAGAGGAGAAGACATACCTAAGCGTGGAGAAGAAAAGAAGGAGTTGAGAAGAGAAGAGAAGAGAAAGAAAGGGATGTTGGTATTTTTTACATACAGGGAGGAAGAAGAAGAAAATGCGTGTTTATTGTGAAATGAGGGATTCAGGTCTTTTTTATTGGGGTATTTTACCGACGGAAAATTAAATATTAATATTTTTAACCATTCCATTAGTGATCCCATCTGTAATATTTAATTAAAATTTTCAATTTAATCAAAAATTTTCAGAAACCGCCAAATATCATCGACGACTTTCCAATCCATCGGTGATTATGCCTATACTATTTAATTTAAATTTTTAATTTAATCAAAAAAATTTAGAAACCTGTCAAATAACAATGATGACTTTTCAATCTGTCAGTAATTTCATATATAAAGAACAATAATTAGCAATGCAATTGAGAAGTGAACAGTTCCAGAGCTCACTGGAAAATACCGACAGAATTAATCCGTCGATGATTCCCTTTATAATTGACATGATGAATAGTGTGAGAGATAAGTGAACAGTTTACCAACGAGTTTACAAATAGATTTCACCGACGGTAATTCCGTCGGTATAAATAACACGTCATCATACTTTTTAGCTTCGTTTTAATTCCTTCTTTTCTCACTGTAATTCTCTCGATATATATCGAGAGAATATTTTTATCATTAAAATTCACTACAATTTACCGACGAAAATCTTTCGTCAATGTTTTTGTTTGTATTTGTTAATTTTCTGGTAGTGGGAATATGTACAAATATCTCACATTAAAATTGAACAAGAAGAATGAGAGGGCTTATATATAGAACATATACCTTAATATTTTACGCTTTGGTCCCGTAATAAATAAGAAATTTTTACACTTTGGTTCCTCAATTTCCTTTTGGTTTTATTTGGTCATTTTACATTGCTTTGATTTGTAATTTCTTTTGGTGATTTGTTTTCCATGCATGCATATGGAGATCTCAAGATATCGAGGAAATGTTCCATTTCTCGGTTAATTCATGGTTTTGAAAAAAAAGTTCAATTTAATTAATTTAAAATAATTAGAGGTTCAGGACCGAATTTGAAGAATAAAGAAATGCTCAATCTTTTTTTTCCAAAATCAAGAAATTTAATTGATTTAAAATAATTAATTCAGATATACACTTGAGTTGAAACAAATTTAAAACTTTTCAAAAATCTCAAACACACCTTCAGGCTAGGTTCTCTTTTCTTTTCTTGATGAATTTTCGTTTGAACCAACCCCATGATTCAGGCTTGATCATCTAATCTACTACTTACCACCTTATTAAGCTTGCCTGTGATAGGCAATTTTTTGCTGACCAGTACCCATATATATATATATATATATATATA
>Ga0325410_1002235_pt1 | contig 21634 bp, 22 predicted proteins | sample PopdelMetagenome_16_FD_206182 | JGI IMG/M metagenome (GOLD analysis project Ga0325410, IMG submission 206182) | Populus deltoides microbial communities from Bellville, Georgia, United States - Xylem-PdIQD-R3 | ecosystem: Host-associated > Plants > Phyllosphere > Stem > Wood/Secondary xylem...
AAAAAATCTTCTTCTCCCTCACCAATTAAACTCTGAACTCTAGCAATCAAAAAAGGGAAAGAAATGAAGACAAATCCTAATGTTGCTTATCATCAAAGCTTCCCATCTAATCCTAGACGGTTCACAATCCATAGCCCAGCCCATCTCCAAACCCCACCTCTCTCTCTCCCCCTCGCAAGATTCCAAACTTAGCACATAAAGACTCTTCAGACTCCAAAAATCTTCGAAAATTCAGGGAAAATGGCGTCTTCAGACCCTTCCAGGCCCGCAACCGGCTACCCTTTTGTCCCAAACGGCATCCACCACCCTCCACCACCGGCAGGCTCTGCCTATCCTTACCAAGCCCCACCACCACATCAACCAACTTACCCTTACACCTACAACAACAACCAAACTTACCCTAACCAACGCGCCATCTTCCTCCGCCGCTTAATTATCGCTCTCATCATCTTCACAGGCATCTTTTTCACCATTCTCTTCATTTGCTGGCTAGTCATCCGACCCCACTTCCCTGAATTTCGCGTCACCTCTCTCTCTATCTCCAACTTTAATGTCTCCTCATCGTCCTCCACTGTGACTGGTACCTGGAACGCCAGGTTTCAGGTTTCTAATCCGAACAAGAAGATGAAAATCTCGTACAATGAGATACAGACTTCGATCTTTTATAAATCGGAGTTCTTGTCCCGGACGAGGATTCCCCCGTTCAGACAGGGCAAAAGGAATGTCACTGATATCGATGTGGAATATGGGGCGACGAGTTCTTATATCGGCGAGCGGACGGTGAGTCAGATTAATTCTGATGAAGGGCGTGGATTGGTGAGTTTTAATTTGAGGATTGTTGCTGATGCGGGGTTTAAGGCTGAAGGGTTTTGGGCAAGAAGAAGGTTGCTTAGGGTTTATTGTAATGATGTGGCAGTTGGGATTTCAGGGAATGGTCGATCTGGGAACTTGACTGGTGGTGCCGTGCGATGTAATGTGTATGCCTGAGTGGAGAACTTCACTGATTGGGAGTAAGACGAAGAAGAAGACGAAGTTTCTTAGTGTAATTTGTATTGGTTTTTAACTCAGGACTGATATTTCGGAATCGGGAAATGGAGTTGGCGGGGGTAAATTGATTTAGGTATTTGTGGATCATGTACAGTGCTTTGGGAAAAAAAAATGCTGATTTCATTCAAGAATTTGATTGCCTGAAATTGTGGTTAATCTTATTTTTCAGATTGGTTTCTTATATTGCTGTGAAATTGAGATGTTAATAGAGGAAGGAAAGGAATCTTGAAAGTACATGGATTGTAATTGTGGATGTTATTACTGTTTGTGTCTTTGTGTGGTAGGTAAGTTTTACATTATTCATTGCTTTCGTTTAAAGATTGCCGTCGAGACAGATTTTTTTTCTAGGCGGAATTGCTAATAGGTAAAATGATTGAATAGTTGTAGGTTTGGTGCGGAGATTCATCTGGGGCCATTGCAATGTTTTAGTTGCAACAGTTGAGAGATGAAGAGAGTGTGCAATAAAGTTGATGCGTAGAGCTATCTTGAAATCCTCTTCTCTTGCTTTTCTACTCCATTTCAGTGGGGTGTGATTGAATAATGAGAGGAGATGGTTTTAGAGTTTGTGATGAGTTTATTCGTTTCAATTTGAGGAGAATTAAGCCTATAGCTGGTAGTTATTTGGAGCAAGTTGTGTTTATCTTGTGAGAAATTTGAGGCTGTTGTGTGCCTTAGTTGTGTGATGCTAGCCAATTAGAGCTAAATTATATAGCTTTTTTTAACGGATTCTCCTTGGGATGGAGCAGATAATCCTGCAAAACTGGCATGGAATTCCCCCGATTATTGTCGAATGCTGCCTGCTGGTTAGGTTTTACCTTATCTGGCAGGCAAGTGGACAGATCTTGCTTTTGCTTTCTTTGATCCCTTGTTCTCACTCTCTGTCATTTTTTTTGGTATTGTTCCATTAGTGCTTGTTCTCTTGAATTAGCCTTTTGAATTCAAGCAGAAGCACGCAGTCGCTTACAAAATCAGCATTGCTTGCCTGTGCTTTCCTTTTGTTCAAGCATGCTATCTTGTTCTTGGGGGGGAGGGCAACAAGATGCCTTCTCCTTTTGTCTTTGTTCTTCCTTTGCTTGAGTGCATTGCTACCTGCATCATGCCGTTTCCATAGCCAGAATGCTTCATTTTGTTGTCGTGTGTTTTCTGTAGAAGTATCAACTTCCAACTGTAATATTATTTTTTAATCATTTATTAGTATATATGTTTTTAAATTCATTATATTAAATATGTACATTATTATTGATAACTTCTTCTATTGTATTAAGAATTAACTTTAAATCCTTCCCATGACATAACACAAGCAAGATTACTAATTTTGTATGATCAATTCTAATTCTAGCTATTAAGTAATTTAATTGAAAAAATATAATCAAGTAACTAAACAACTTAATCGTAAAATAAACTAAATTAAAAATAATTTATATTCTAATTGCATTCAAGAATTGAATTGGCTAAATAATAAATATATATATGTTAACCTTTATTTTTTAAGTTTTTCTTAATTATTCAATTATCATAATTATCTTATAATTAACAACTTCCGACATCCAACATTGCTTTCATCTCATGCCAAAGATTGCAAGATATTTCATTTTCATCTTCAAACTTCAAGCACAAACACATCCACCTGCAATAACTCATTACTACAATTACAACATTCCCATTCAAGCAAGAAAAACATCAAGACGTGACTTATTTTCTTGATCGATAATATCAAGAAACAAAGGGTCAACGGTTATATGACTATCCACGTGTACATTAAACCTATGGCCCCACCACAACAACCTAGCTGTACCTCCGATATCCACCTTTGCGTCAAGCACCATCTCCCTCTTTGCCACGTCACTGAAAAACTTCACGGAATGGTTAGCCATCAGCTCGACACCATCAAGCCGGGCCGTGAGCTCAAGTATCTGGCAAGACCTCGAACGCTGAGACCCTGCTTCGACTTGAGCCGAACCGATGAGAGAGCCGTCGTAGAAGATCGACATGATGGTAGAGGAGTAGTGGATGGGTATGATATTGGGGTTGGTGACGTGTACGGTGAGTATCACATCGGTGTCGATGACTGGAAACATGAGCTTGAAGGAAGTGAAGTTGATTTTGATCAAATGAAAAGTTGGGTCTTTTGGCTTGGCACTGATTAGAGCCACGGCTGCTGTAGCCGATGCTGCTCCTACTAAAGCGGCGGTCCAGCTCCATTTTACCTTTTTGCCCATGAATTTGGAGATAATTACTCTCTTCTTCTCCTCCTCCTCCTCCTCTGTTCGCTAGAAATGAGAATTGAGAGGTCGGTAGAGGGCTTTGCAGAGAAATGGATGGCACTGTCCTATGGCTGTGACCATTTGGAAATGACGGAAATGGGCTTCATGGTGGTTGTGTGGTCTTTTGATTTTTTCGAGGATATCTTGGTGATTTCATGTGTGACAAACGAAAGTGTTTCAGACAGCGGGCAGTTCCCTTGTTTGCACAATTCAGAAATTTGGATTATGTTCACGCAATATTTTTCTATAAATAACATTTTATATATATATTTCATCATTGAATTTAGATTTATCTTTCTATTTTTTTTGTGTTTTTATTTGGAGGAATTAGGCAATTACCATATGAATTTTAAAAAAAAAAATAGGTGAAGGAAAAAAATCTTGATGAAATATCACACTTTTGCTCGCGGGTCAGAATTTAGATATATATTAAATATTGCACTTCTAAATCATAATAACTAATTAATATTATGGTTAAGAAATAAAATTTTAATCAATATCATGATGCCGACATCAATTATCTTTTATTTAAATGAAGTTAGGTGAAAGCTGATGGAGTTTATCGAAAGTCTAGAACATTAAAAATAAATTATAACATATAGAATCATTTATGAAAAGAGTTATTTTAATGGCTAGCATCTTATGACATGACGTTCTAGAAAATTTCTTGTGGTTTCATTAAACACAATCAAAGAGAAATGGAAGAGAGTATATATGAATCTCTTTGGTTTTAAAATCTCACGTGAAATTATGAGATTTTCTAAATATAGTTAAAAAAAAGTGAAGGTAAAATTTTTATTGAAAAAATAATAAATTTATAACTATAAAAAATAAAAATTTCAATGGAAAGATATGATTCGAATTTTTAAATCTAAAACATTAAATTAGATTTTTGTTAAATAAAATATTTTAGATCTAAAATATTTATTTATTAAATAAATACTAAATTCATAAACATAAAAAATAAATTATTTCAATAGGAAAATATGATTTGGATTTTTAGATTTAAAACATTAAATTAGATTTTTGTGATGATCTGTTGTTTATAAAATATTTATATTTTGTTTATAAATAATTTTTAAACCCACATTACTTGGATTTGACAAATATGTCTGGCTCAAGTTTACTTGAATAATCAGAACAACAACAACAACAACAACAACATCACTAATAATAATAATCATAATAATTATATTATTAACACTAACAACAACAATAACAACATCACTAATAATAATAATCATAATAATCATTTTATTAACACTAACAACAACAACAACAACAACAACAACAACAACATCACTAATAATAATAATCATATTATTAACACTAACAACAACAACAACAACTAGGTGATTTGTTTAGGGTTTTTGCTTGCAAATATGATGTTAGGCAAGGTGATCCATTATCACCTTACCTATTAATAGTGTGTATGAAGTATTTTTCTAGAATGCTTCACTTGGTAGCGCAAAAAGGATAATTTTTGTTTTCACCCAAGTGCAGCAACCTTGGCATATCCCATTTGACTTTCACAGATGACATCCTTCTACTTTGCAGAGGTGATATGTCCTTCATTGATATTATATTTCAACAGCTATTGGCTTTTGGCAGGATGTCAGGGTTGGTTGTTAACGCTGTAAAATCTTCCATCTTCTTTGATGGAGTTGGGGAGCACATTAAGCAAGCTATTTTGCTCTATACAAGATTCTCTAAAGGTTGTTTATTTTTGTAAATAAGAAGAGTTTGTAGAGAAGAAGAATTTTCAGAGAGAATGAGAAATGTTCTTGTATTTTTCACTGTATATATTAGCTGAGCAAGAAACCTGCTTTTATACATGATGTATGCTACCAATAACTGAATCCTAGAATTTAGGATTCAACTTATTTTCAACCATTCAATGATTGAGGGCTACAATTCTTACACCTATGCAAGAACGGTTATAACAGAAAAATAACAGTAACTGCAAAACTTCCTGTAACAGAAAATTCCTTTCATTTCTTCATTCTTCTCGTCATAGCTTGCAGGATTAACTTCTGAGGCTTGGATTTAAGTAAACAACTTATTTTTCAACAGCCTCTCCTAAGCTGCTTACTGGTTTAACTCCAAGTTTCAATCTTAGTTGCTTGAATCTGTCTTTAGGCAGTGCTTTAGTAAAAATATATGCGAGTTGTTCTTCACTTCTGCAGAATTGCATGTTGATCACGCCCTCTTGTAGAGCTTCCCTTATGAAATGATACTTTCTGTTTATGTGTCTGGCTCTTTGATGAAAAACTGAATTCTTAGCCATCGAAATTGCTGACATAATATCACAGAATAGAGGTGTTGCCTCAGTTTGCATTTAACCAAAATCATCAAGAACAAATCTTAACCAAATGGCCTATGTTGTTGCTTCAGATGCTGAGACATACTCAGCTTCTACAGTTGATAATGCCACTGTGTTTTGTTTCACAGAGGCCCAAGAGAATGCTCCATTTCCAAAACTAAATGCATAACCAGAGGTGCTCGTACTATCATCTTCACTTGCTACCCAATCTACATCACATAATCCAATAAGAGTTGTTGATTGATCTCTCACATACTCAATGCTATAGCTGAGAGTCCCTTGCACATATCTTAGAACCCTTCTTGTAGCTCCCATATGCATTTTTGTAGGACTTTTCATAAATCGTGATAGCAAGCTAGCAGCATACATTAGATCAGGTCTATGAATCTCTCTGGTTTTAAAATCTCACGTTAACTTGTTGCGTTTGAAGTGCGAGATTTATTAAATATAATTAAAAAAATAAGAAAATAAAATTTGTATTGAAAGAATAACAAATTTATAAATATAAAAAATAAAATATTTCAATGGAAAGATATGATTTGAATTTTTAGATCTAAAATGTTAAATTAGATTTTTGTAATAATTTGTTATTTATAAATAATTTTTAGACTTACGTTACTTGAGTCTGACACACATATCTAACTCAAGTTTACTTGAACAACAACAACAACAACAATAATAACAGAAGATAGAATTTATATTAAATGAATAATAGATTCATAAACATAAAAAAATAAATTATTTCAATAAGAAGATATGATTAGGATTTTTAGATTTAAAACATTAAATTAAATTTTTGTGATGATTTGTTGTTTATAAATAATTTTTAGACTCACATTACTTGGATCTGACAAATATGTCTAGCCCAAGTTTACTTGAATAATAATAATAATAATAATAATAATAATAATAACACTAAAAACAACAACAACAACAACACTACTACTAATAATAATAACAACAATAACAATAACTAGGTGATTTGTTTGGGACTAATAATAATAATAACAATAATTAGGTGATTTGTTTAGGTTTTTTGCTGGCAAATGTGGTGTTAGGCAAGGTGATTCATTATCTCCTTACCTATTTATAGTGTGTATGGAGTATTTTTTCTAGAATGCTTTACTTGGCAATGCAAAAGGGATAATTTTTGTTTTCACCCAAAGTGCAGCTCCCTTGGCATATCCCATTTGGCTTTCGCAAACGACATCATTCTACTTTGCAGAGGTGATATGTCCTCAATTGATATTCTATTTCAACAGCTATTGGCTTTTGGCAGATGTCAGGGTTGGTTGTTAATGCTATAAAATCTTCCATCTTCTTTGATGGAGTTAGGGAGCACATTAAGCAAGCTATTTTACTCCATACATGATTCTCTAAAGGTACCTTCCCTTTCAAATACCTTGGTGTGCTGCTAAGTCCCCACAGATTGTTGGCTAACTAATTTTTCCCTCTAATGCATAAGCTGGAGATATGCATTTAGAGTTGGCTGGGGAAGCAACTTTCTTTTGCTGGAAGGCTGGAGCTAATTCGATATATGTTACATGGAATGGTCCAATTATGGATCAATATTTTTCCTATGCCTGGAATTGTTATTAGTAAAATCACCTCTCTATGCAGGAACTTTCTGTAGAGTGGGAATATATAATAGAATAAGTTTGCGCTAATAGCTTGGAAGAATATCTGCTTGCCTAGACATGAAGGGGGTTTGGGTCTCCTAGACATCAAAGCTCGAAACAAAAGTTTTTGGTCAAGCAGTTTTGGAATATACATCTCAAATCTGACACCCTCTGGATTCGATGGGTCGCCATTATTATCTGCCTCACCATATAATATGAAACTCAAGGCTTCAGAGTACCTCTTCCCCCCTCTGGAAGTCTATTCTCCTTCTAAAAGACCAACTGGTTCACGATTGTGGAGGAGTAGAGGCAGCAACTAATATGCTTCAAAACTGGCAGAATAATTAGGGGACTTTCTCTGCTAATGCATATGAATATTTCAAGTTTAAAAGTGTCTATATTCAATGGGATGGTGTGGTCTGAGAAAGCTGGTCACTGCCCAGGCAAAACTTCATTCTATAGCTAGCTGCGCTTGGGAAACTAAAAACTAGCATAGCCTATAATTTCTCTTGACAGACACTCAATGTGCACTCTATAAACAAGAAGAAGATTCTCATAGCCATCTTTTCTTTGCCTGTGATTGGACCTCTCTTCTGTGGAAAAAGGTTAAATGCTGGTTAAGGATTACAAGGAATATAGCTACCCTAAATAATGCAATCAAAGGTCTCACTTCTAACAAGAAAGGTCTGCAGCTGAGAATGAGAAGAGTTTCTTTAGCCCTGGTTGTGTACCTGATATAGGAAGAAAGAAACATGAGGGTTTTTGACACCATTGACAAATCTGTTGATCTTCTATTCAGTAAGTATCAGATTTTGTTCTACACAATCCTGTATTTTCATGACAAAAATCCCATGGCTTATAGTGTTGTTGACTGACTCCTGCTCTTATTGAGATGCTGTGAAGGATGATGGTTGATCTTTTGTTAGACAATTGACATTTTAACTCTAGTGTTTCAGTTTGTTTAATTGTTATTCAATCAAGTGTTGTCCGTTTTCTTTGCTTTCATTTCTGTTTTGATTTCGTTAGAGTAAATTCCTTGTTTTTTTGAGGTTGTTGCTGAGTTAGTGGCAGCACATTGTCCACTACAATTAGTGGTTGATAACAAGGGAAGTTTGTTAAGTTTTTTTTCATGTATTTAAAGACATGCAGTTAATAAAATAATAAGAGAGACATTTTATCAAGCACCTTGTGTGTAGTTCGTGTTTTTCAATACCCAGCACTGCTGTTCTTGATTGTGCATCCCTTTACCTACACAAAACAAAGCAACACAATTCATAACAGTGGTATCAAAGCTCTCTTGGATTTTACAGGACCAAAACATTTTTTTTTAAATCTAAAAAATGACATCCAACAACCTACTTTTAAACTCCCCTATTATATTCACTGGCAAAAACTACCACATTTGGTCAGTGAAGATGCAATCCTTTCTTGAAGCTTATGATCTTTGGGAAATTGTTTTCGAAAACAAACCAGTAGCTCCCTTACCAACAAATCCCACTGTGGCTCAAATCAAGTTCAGCAGTGAGGAAAAGGCAAAGAAATCCAAGGAAAAATCAATCATACAGAATTCTGTGGTAGAAAGCATTTTCTACAGAATTATGGCATGCAATTCAACCAAAGAGGCTTGGAACAAACTAAATGAAGAATACCAAGGTAGTGACAGAACAAGGCAAATGCAAGTGCTGAATTTGAAGAGAGATTTTGAGGAACTTAACATGCAAGAAGATAAAACAATCTTCAAGTATTCTGATCGAATTTCACTAATTATCAACAACATCAAATTACTTGGAGAAGACTTTCCTGACAGCAGGATTATGGAGAAGGTTCTTATGACTCTTCCTGAGAGGTTTGAATCTAAATTCTCATCTCTAGAAGAATCAAAGGACCTCAGTAAAATCTCATTAGGTGAACTAATGAGTGCTCTTTAAGCACAGGAGCAACGAAGAATAATCAGGCAAGACAGATTGACTGAAAAAGCCTTTTATGTGTAAAAACAACAAGCTGGAAAAGGAAAAAAGTTGTTTAATCTGAGAATTAAAGGCAGAAATGAAGGGGGGCAGCACCAGTATAGGTTTAAAACAGAAGAAGTTTCCTCCTTGCACTCACTGCAGAAGAAACACACTCAGAAAAATATTTCTGGTGGAGGCCAAATGCAATTTATGAAAATTACAAGCAATCAGGGCATATCACAAAGGTCTGCAAGTTTAAAAATTCAGACCCAAAACCTCAACAAGCTCACCTAGCAAATGAAGTTGATACACAGGAGGAGCAATTCTTTGTTGTCATTTGTTTGTCAACAAATGATTCAGCTGATACTTGGCTTATTGACAGTGGATGCACACACCATTTATGCAATGATGCTGAAATGTTCAAAACCCTTGATGAATCTTACAAATCCAGAGTAAAGGTTGGCAATGGAGAATTTCTAGAGGTCAAAGGCAGAGGGTCGTAAATGTTCAAACAATTTCAGGTATCAAAATCATTCCTGATGTGTTATTCATACCTGAAATCAGTCAACATTTGTTGAGTGTTGGACAAATGATGGAGAAAAACTATTCTCTTCATTTTAAGGATCATAAAATGCACTATCTTTGATCCTTCTGGAGAACATGTGTTCTGTGTAAAGATGAAAAACAGAAACTTTGTTGTTGATTGGGATAAAGTATCCAATCATGCATATGTGAGTGCTACTGAGGATGTTTCAAATCTTTAGCATAAAAGATTTGGACATTTCAATCAAAAGGGCTTGTCAATTCTGAAACAAAAGGAAATGGTTGAAGCATTGCCCATATTGAATGGTGAGATTCAATTATATGAAACATGTCAACTTAGCAAGTAATCAAGGCCACCATTTCCTAAAGGGCAAGCATGGAGAGCCAGCCAAAAGCTTTAGCTCATCCACACTGACTTGTGTGGACCTATGAAGACAGCCTCATTATGTGGTAACAAGTATTTTATTCTCTTTATTGATGATTATATTAGGATGTGTTGGGTGTATTTCATCAAATTTAAGAGTGAAGTATTTACAATCTTTCAAACATTCAAAGTTTTAGTTGAGAATCAAAGTGACATGCTAATTAAATGCTTAAGATTTGACAATGGTACTGAATATACCTCAAATCAGTTTCTTGAGTATTGCAACAGTAGAGGCATTGTGCACCAGTACACTACACCATACACACCACAACAAAATGGTGTGTGTGAGAGGAAGAACAGGATAGTAATAGAGATGGCTAGATGTCTCTTACTTTAAAAGAAAATGCCAAACAAATTATAGGCAGAGGCAGTCAATACCTTTGTTTACTTGCTGAACCGACTTCTAACCAAAGCACCGGAGGATAAGACACCATATGAAGGCTAGAATGGTGTCAAACCTGCTGTAGATCATTTTTGAATCTTTGGCAGCATATGCTATTATCATATAACTGAGCCAAAGAGGAGCAAACTTGACAACAAAGCAAAGAAGGGAGTTCTTGTGGGTTATGAAATAACAACCAAAGGATACAGAATCCTTTGCTTACAAACAGAGAAGGTAATTCTCAGTAGCGATGTGAAGGTTGATGAAGCAACCACATGGGATTGGGAACATCAGAAAAACATGATTTCTGATCATCCATTAACCATTCAGCCTCAGCTGGAAGCTAATGAATCAGTGGATGACTTTCTAGTTAGAGGCACAGGATCATTGGAAGATATTCACCTAAGATGCAACATGGCAAATCTAGAACCAACCAGTTATACCGAAGCTCAAGAATTTCCAGCATGGAGGAGAGCAATTGAGGCAGAAATGGAAATAATCAACAAAAATGCAACATGGCAGCTTATTGAAAGGCCTGAGCATCGTAAGGTGATAAGTGTAAGATGGGTTTTTAAAACAAAACTCAATCCAGATGGGTCAATATGCAAACACAAGGCTAGATTGGTGGTAAAGGGTTATGCTCAGCAATATGGTGTGGACTACCTAGAGACCTTTGCTCCAGTAGCAAGGTATGATACTATTAGACTTCTCATTACACTTGCAGCACATAACTGTTGGCAGATTCACCAACTTGATGTCAAGTCTTCCTTCTTGAATGGATTTCTTGCTGAAGAAATCTTTATAGAGCAACCCGATGGATATGTTGTTAAAGATAAAGAAGATCATGTATATCTACTTAAGAAGGCCTTGTATGGGTTGAAACAAGTTCCCCAAGCTTAGTGTGACAAAATGGACACATATCTGCTTCAACTTGGGTTTAACAGAAGCCAAAATGAAGCAACTTTGTATGTGAAATGAAGAAGATGATATGCTCATCAGAGGAAGTGAGCTTGGAATGATCCAAGAGTTCAAAGATGAAATGAAAAAGATGTTTGAGATGCCTAACCTTGGAATGATGAATTACTTCCTTGGAATAGAAGTGATGCAATCTAACCATGGCATTTTTACATGCCAAAAGAAGTATGCTTTAGACATCCTAAAAAGATTCAAAATGCAGGATTGTAAACCAGTTGGGACTCCTATGACAACAAGTATCAAGCTTAGTAAGGATGATGAATCTGAAAAAGTGGATGAAGGTTTGTATAGAGGCTTAATTGGCAGCCTTCAATATCTCACAGCAAGCAGACCTGACATATTATTTGCTGTGAGTATTCTTTCAAGGTTCATGCATTCTTCAAGAGAGACTCATTTCATTGCAGCAAAAAGGATACTTAGATACATCAAAGGTATCATTGATCTTGGTATTTTCTGTCCAAGATTATCAGAAAGGACTGTGGAACTAAGAGGCTATACTAACAGTGACTTGGGAGGCTGTGTTGATGATTCAAGAAGCATTTCAGGGTATTTATTCTCACTCAATTCAGGTGTCTTCACCTGGAGTTTCAAAGAAGCAAGAGACAACAGCTCAATCCACTCCAGAAGCAGAGTACATTATTGTTGCCTCTGCTGTCAACCAAACAATTTGGTTGAGGAAAATGTTAAAGGATTTGGGACATAAACAGATTGAAGCTACTATAATCATGTGTGATAACAGTTCTGCAGTATCAATTTCAAAGAATCCAGTCTTTCATAGAAGTACAAAGCATATCAAAATCAAGTTTCATTTTATTAGAGAAGTTCAACAATCTAATGAAGTGATGCTGATTCATTGTTCTTCCAAAGAACAACTTGCAAATATATTCACCAAACCACTACCTAAAGAGAGATTCGAGACATTAAAACAAATGATTGGAATTTGTCGTTAAAATGTCAAGGAGGAGTGTTAAAGAATTGACATTTTAACTCTAGTGTTTCAGTTTGTTTAATTGTTATTCAATCAAGTGTTGTCTATTTTCTTTTCTTTCATTTCTGTTTTGATTTTGTCAGAGTAAATTCCTTGTTTTTCTAAGGTTGTTGCTGAGTTAGTGGCAACACATTGTCCACTACAGTTAGTGGCTGATAACAAGGAAAGTTTGTTAAGTTTTTTTATGTATTTAAAGACATGCAGTTAATAAAATAATAAGAGAGACATTTTATCAAACACCTTGTGTGTAGTTTGTGTTCTTCAATACCCAACACTGTTGTTCTTGATTGTGCATCCCTTCACCAGCACAAAACACAGCAACATAATTCATAACATCTTTGCTGAAGTATTAGTTTTTATGCATCTTGTATTGTTCTCCAGTCTCGCTGGTTATTTGTTTGTGGTCCTTTGATTGCTGGGTTGAGAGGGTGTTGAGGCTGCTTCCTGTGGTTTTCTTCTTCAATACTGCTTCTTTATCTGTTTATACAAATGGGTTCTATGTCATTTTCTGGCCATGCAATAACTCTACGTTGCTTGCATGTCAGTTTTCTTTATAGATGTTGTTTTTAGGTTAAGCTCAACACCACCAACTGCACACTGGTTATTTATTTAACCACAGTTTCCCTGCCTGGAGCTTGTCCCCCTAGCTTTTGTACATGTCATGGTTTTTCTGTTTAGGGATTTGGCCAGTTAGATCTTGGCTAGGCTGCATCCATTTTAGTTATTTAGGGAGCTTGTTCTCACTTTTTACGTAAATTCTTTGTTTTGTACATATTATAAACTTTCTGGTTTACCGAAATGGTTACTTTTTATCTTAATATATTTTTATATTCTGATAAAACAACAACAACAACAACAACCATGTCACATTCAAGGTGCTTGTATTTGACAATCATGCCTAACCCAAGTTTAGTTGAGTTTGGCAACTTGCCAAACCCACGTTACTTGGGTCTGGCAACATGTTAGACCCACAGTAGTTGGGCTTGACAGACCCAAGTGCAAGGGTTTAGCAGTCGTGCTAGACCCAAGCGCCTTAAATCTGGCAGTTGTGCCAGACCCACGCACCTAGGCCTAATATCAAACATGGTTGTCAGACCTAAACAAAAAATAAACAAAGAGAGCATAATGGTACACTTTAATTGTCATGAGAGAGAAAAAAAATAAAAAAAAAATAAACAATCGATCACCGACGACAATCCAATCATGATATGTCTACACGCGCCGCTCAATGTGGAAGAGGGCACAACTACGCATCTAGTGATACAATAGCTGGCCAAATTTGGCCACCGAGTAGTGTTTTACGAGCCTCCTGAATAGTGTAGGCGCCGCCCACTCACTAGGGCATGTGGAACACGCTCCAGTAGCTTTTTGATTAAAAAAATAAAACATACAACATGAAAATACTAAAACACCCCTATAGTCCTCTTAATTATACAAAATATCCATGGAAAAATACCAAAATACCCCCAAAGGCAAAGCTTTTTTTTTTGTCTTTTCTGAAGCTAAAAGCGTTCTTTGCTTATACATGGAAATTAGAAAAACCTGGATACTCTCGTAGAAGAAAGTCAAAGAAACGTTTATTCACTCGTGAAAGAAATAAGAAATTAAAAATGAAATTACTATTACAATCCATAATGAAATTTATCTTGACCTACAGTGATTTTCCATTACCATTTAACTTTTTGTATAATATTTTGGCTTCATAGCATATAATACTGATTGTTTTATCTTTACTGTCTTCACATGTTGATGTTTTATTTTTAGATAAATGTCATTTTTATAGTATGGCAATGAGTTTGAGGGGAGAGTCTGCATGATACATTTTTCTTTCTTTAGCTTATGCCATGTCCGATAGATGCTTGTGATGTGATAATCTAGGTGTTTTTTTTCACCCCCATTAGGTTAGCTTACAGTCATAAATATTAATTTAAAATTTCAACTAAATTTTTATCAATATCAGAATTTAAATATTATTTTTTTATCTAATATTCACTGCCACTAGAATCAAGAATATTTAAATGTCATGATATTGGTAAATCTCATTAAAACTCCTTCTATGAATCTTCTCTATGATCTAGACTAGGTTTAATGATCCTAACATAAACCCACTGATTATTCACAAATATAACATAAGTTGTTATTTAAAGCGAATCATCTTAGAATTATCAACTCATCAATCAGTTGGAAATTACAAAAACAAACCAAACCCTGGATTGGTTAGGCTTAAACCATCTATTAAAGTTTAACTCATTAAAATAAACTTACTATTACCTAAAAGATCACCAGCATGTAATAAAATAAATTATTAAAATAGATTATTGGTAAATAAGACAAGATCAACAATATATTTTAGCTCAAGAATGATCTTTTAGGGATTATATTATCTTCCTAGACAAGTTAGGATATTTTAATGAACATGATACATAATTGCTTTCGTGAACCACATGCGCATGTCATTAGAACAGCTTTCCTCGTGGGGAAACATGAAGGTTTAAAATGTTTGATTGGCACGGTTTTTGAGTTAAACAGTATTAGATTATATTATTCAGGAAAAAAAATGATTAGATTAGATTATTGGTCAATAATCTGCAACAATTTCCTCCATTATAGACTTATAGTATTCTTCTTTCATATCAGCTCCAGATCTCCGGGGCAAGGCAGGCAGCTAGCTGTAATTCTTTAGAATAATTTTTGGAATGCTACGTATCTCCCTGCGTTTGGCGCCAGCACCTTCTATCCTTAGAGGACTGCACGTCTAATGACAATGACTAGTGATCATGCACACCATTTCAACCTCATGTTATGCAAGGTTTCCATAGCTCTATCATCTTGATCAATTCCTTATAAATAGAAAGCAGGATGTGCTTTGTTTCCATATCCAATATTAGTAGTTCGAAAAAGAAGGAAAAAAAAATGGAAATGCCAAGAGTAGCTGCAGCTTTGGCACTAGCACTTAGCCTCATCTTTGTGAGCATGGCTGGCCAATGCAGTGGTCAGTTGCAGTTTGGATTCTATAATGGAAAATGCAAGGACAGAAATGGCTTTCAGAGAAATGTTGAGGATATTGTCAAGCAGAAAGTAAAGGCAAGATTCAGTACAGACAGAACAATAGTGGCTGCTCTACTTCGCATGCAATTTCATGATTGTTTTGTCAATGTAAGAAGGTTTAACAATCCCTTTCAACGCTAATTTGTTTTAGTACTCTTTGCTCAATACATGCACAATCTAATGCAATTTTTTGGGGGTGTTGAAAGGGATGTGATGCATCTATATTACTGGATGTGCCAAATGGTGAGAAAACTGCACCTCCAAATTTAAGTGTGAGGGGCTATGACTTCATCGAGGAAATAAAGACGGAAATTGAAAATACATGCCCAGGAGTCGTCTCTTGTGCTGATATTATAGTAATGGCTACCAGAGATGCTGTTTTCGAGGTGCATAACTTTTTTCTATTCCCTTTCAGAATCAATGCATGCGTCTCATTCTTAACAAAAGAATTGAACTGTAAACAAACATTAACAAATTTACTCAGGGGTCAAAAGAGTAGGATAACAAAAGAATTGAGTGATAAATGCTTGTGCTCATGCATGCAGAGTGATATGAAGTCAAGGACAGGATGGTACCCCGTACAAACAGGAAGAAGAGATGGTCGTGTATCTTCTGCTCAAAATGTGAAACTCCCACCTCCAAGTATCCCAATTCCTCAAGCTATTGCAGCATTTAATAGCAAAAGATTGAGCACTATTGACATGGTTTATCTTCTTGGTATGTGATGATGCATTTTTCCATTCCTAATTCTCTATGAAACGACATGTGATATTACATTTCCAAGCACATTTCTAATTTGTCTTTTGATTCTTCTGGTGATGTATAGGAGGTGGTCACAGTGTCGGGGTAGCACATTGTGGTTTATTCCAAAATCGTCTTTATGATTTCAATAGCACTGGCCACCCTGATCCAACCATGAATACAACACTACTGAAAACCCTACAAACTCTTTGTCCTCAAAATTCTGGCAGTACCAACTCAGCTAATCTCGACCAGGATCCTCTCAAGTCTTCTTCAGTGGACAAATCTTACTACGAGCAAATACGTTTAGGTAATGGGATTCTCGAAGTTGATCAGCAGCTAGCTCTGGATTCAAACACCAGATTCTCAGTGGCAAGAATAGCTGAAAGCAACGACTTCAGCTTTCAATTTGGTCGGGCCATGATTAAGTTGGGAGCTGTTGACGTCAAGATTGGCAAAGATGGGGAGATCAGGAAAAGATGCGCAGCTGTTAATTCACCTAGTGGAAATTCTGGTGGAAATATTTTTAATATATTCGGTTGATTATACTTGTCATCCATCAACTAATCTGCTTTCATCCTTGTTTATTGATGCCCCTTTTGTTTTCTTGTTTTTATCTCATGTTTCTTTATGTTATTCTTTTTTGTATTTATTATTTGTTGTAATCTTGTTCTGATTGAATGAAATTATATATGTTTGGTCAATGAAAGAATATCTCAAGTTTGCGCATATGAGATGAATCATTTTAATTAGAACTGCATTCATTCAGCTAAATAATTAATGTCATAGTCTTGGCGTGCCAATATTAGAAAAGAAGAAAATGCACTCGGAAGAACAATCTCAACAGATGGTGGGGAAGAGGAGAACTTTAGTTCAAGCCTTGGATGCAAGGGCTGCCTTGATCTTTTGGATAGTAGCCATATCAGTTTTGAAGGCGTTGGCGAGGACAGCATTATCAAGTCCACTGGCAAAGACAGTGGTAGGAACTGATCAGTCGGTTCCGGCATTGGCACTGCCAAACAAAGAGAGATAGCAATGGCAGGGTTCTTGAAGTCAACATTGTATAGAAAGTGACCTAGTGCCTTCGATCGGGAACACAAATGTGTCTCCAATTTGAAGCGTTAGAGTGTAGAGTTTGCTGGTGGTATCAATAAAACCAACCTCGAGACTCCCATGAAGAAGAAAAGGAAGCTCAGCGGAGCGCGGGTGTATGTGAGGGGGTTAACACTACCTGCAGGAAACGGGAGAAAATTATGCAAAGGAGACAGTACTCTTAACTGTTTAGAGCAGGGAACTCCACCATGCTAGCAGGGATTCCAGTGAAGAGGAAAGGTCGGCATCAGAAGTTGATCCTTCATGGAAAATAAAGTCTGATACAATATCAGGATGGCTTGCCTGAACCATCCAAGAAGTGGCCTCGTGCATGGTGGGAATATCAGATCCACGAATAAAGACAATGAAGGATGTCCCGGCTTGTATGAGACTAAATTTATATGAATGTATTTCATTATTTTTGTTTTATTTATTTGAATTATTTATATTATACAGTTATAATTGATGGACTAAATTCAATAACTGGATGTTATATGATTATGCTATATATATATATATATATATATATATATATATATATAATTTGTGAGTTTTCGATGACTTGATACAGACTATTCATCTTTGAATTTTATCTTCTTCCAAGTGTTTTTTCACTGATTTTAATTCTTGGCTTCTTTCTTTCTTTGCTTTTAGTTTTCTTTAGTTTTTGTTCCACATTACCTTTAGTACTAGAGAAGAAGCTTTTAATTATTCTTACAGTTATACTATTGAAACCCGATTTGGTCGGGCAAATCGATCCGGAACTAGAACCGAACCGGATTAAAAAAAAATAAAGGAAGAAAAAACCCGGTTGACCTGACAAGACCCGATCAAATACCTAGTTGCAACCCATTGATTTTTTTTTATTTTTATTAAAATAACGTCGTTTTGATTTAAAAAGCAAAACAAGAATTGACTCGAGTGACCCGATGACTCGGTCAAAACCCGAAACCCAGGCCTTGGACCGGGCCGGCCACCATACCGGGTCCGAAAACTATGCTTACAGTTAATCAATCTCTTAGAACCTGTGAAAACCGTCTAAATTTAACATGGTTTCTAAAATCTGGAAATTATGTAGAATCTTTATCAACAGTTGATCTAAAAAAAATCTTTTAATCTTTTTTTACAATGAGATTTGAAGAAAAAAATATTGTCCATCTTCCCTACCCAGCAAATCCTTTATAGAACCAGTCACTTCAGCAAACAAGACCCCTAACCCAGCATTAATAGAGTCAAATATATTTTTATCTTTATTATTTTCTATCTTATAAAAGTGACCAAACAAACGCTACCTAAAAGCTGTACTTGCACCCAGGCCTTGAGGATAGACTTCATAATAATTTTATTTTTATTTGTTTTTCATTTCCGGCCCATTGATCTTCTGCTATCTTTTGCTTCCCTCCCACTGTATCTTGTATGATTTGTATTAAAGAAATGCCCTGACAAGCAGGATGGCGCATATAGTGCATTTGTTCTTGCTTAATCATGCTCGTTCGTTTGTTTTATAATAGTAATAATTATTTTCCATAATACATCTTTGAAATTTGAGCCTTTTAACAGGAAAGCTCTGATAGCTGTAGAATCCAAATCAACAAGATGCAAGTACCATTATCATGCCAGGTTTAAAACGAAATATTTTCTGCTTGGCTAACTGAAGATTATTCCAACAAAGGTGACTCGAACAGGGTGCGTGTCCGATTCATATGGAATGCTTCGTGCAAGGTTGTGGTGGAGGAAGGATGACCAAAATATAAACTCAGCCATACCGTTTTCTATCACTTGGGACTACAATCCGCTGCGAACTCGTTTAGAATAAATGACTATATTTGCAATAGTGCATCAGTAAACAAACATATTGCTTCAATAAAAGTAACCACCTCATTCAGAGCATAAAAGTCACAAGCAAAACTCCATATCGTTAAGTTTCTACAAAGTTTAAATATCAATTCGAAGTCAACAATTTTCCATAGGATAAGAAAAACTACAAAAACGTCCAGACTTGAAAAGAGCCATCACCAAGCAATCAAAGCAGCACCACCGAAATGGAATTTCTCTGGTGAGAGACAGCTTACAGCCTTCTTCCCCTTCTGCCACCCTTTCTGCGGGTGCTGTCTGTTGGAATTGGTGTCACATCCTCTGAAAAACATACAAGCAATCGTCAAACTCAATGCCAATGAAAGAAGATTCAGGCTTACAAATGCTTCTCTGGTTTAATTCCTACATGGCCTGTTCAGCTATTCATACTCATCAACTGAAAACACAGCATAAATGATAGACAGTATCCATGGCATATAACAAATATAAAATGTTTGGCTCTTGAAACATTAAGAAACTAAAGAGTAACTATTGCCTAGATTGAAAGCTTCAATCCACAAGCATCACCAACACCAGTTCATCCAAGCCAGGTAACGAACACAAGTGCATATTAAACTCCTAAAATTGCAATCAATGGTTCTAAAACTTTATTTCATATTAATGACTTACCAATGCGACCAATTTTCATTCCAGAACGAGCCAAAGCCCTCAGAGCAGACTGGGCACCAGGCCCAGGTGTCTTAGTTTTGTTCCCTCCTGTAGCGCGAAGCTTGATATGAAGAGCAGTAATGCCAAGTTCCTGTTATTTTTGAAACCAGGTTAGTGTTAATGAAACCACTTCTGAATAAAAAAAAACAGCTTATAAATTAAAAAAAGGAATTTTTTAAAAATCAATGTATCAAATATAAAACAGAACAAAGACCTTGCATCTCTGTGAAACATCCTGTGCAGCAAGCATAGCAGCATATGGTGAGGATTCATCCCTGTCAGCTTTAACCTTCATTCCACCTGGTACATGTGCAGACCAAAGAGAAAGAGTTACACTAGTAGCAGAAACAATGGCCTGATGACATGTGCCAATGCAACAGTTCTATGAGTAATGCACAAACAAAATAAAGCAAACTACCTACTTATAAAGAGGGGGATTACTTCCAATACTGAACAATCAATCATATGATAACAAAATGATGAATTCACCATGAAATTGTATTTTGGAAAATCAAAAGGCCACCGATAAATCAACAAGACACTACACAGTACAACAAAGTACTCATGGTGGATAAGCATATAGAAACATAATGCAAACACTCAGGACACTTAGCACGCAAGTCTATTTTAGCAATCAGAACCAGCAAACCAAGAGAGAAAAAGACAAATAGAGCAGAAGCAAGCTTGAAAACTTTACAAGCATGACCCCATTCCAAGAAAAAGAAATTGTTAAAAAAATTATGACAGTATAAAACACATACCAGTAATGCGAACTAGGGTTTCCCTCCCAGACAAATCAGTCACATGCTGCAATTATTTCAACCAAGTTAAATTACTTCCAGATAAACCCAAAAGATCCCGTTAATCAAAAGACAGACATGATAGTTCATTTGGGAAAATATGAAAGAATGCTCACAATGAATGTGTCATTGAATGAAGCAAAAATGTGAGCCACCCCGAAAACATGCTCTCCCTCCCGGACAGTTGGGCCAAGAGTGACATTTTCTTCCTTTGGCTCTCTTGTCCTTCTCTTTGACTATCAAATCATAAACAAAATTCTATCAAAACAAAAACCCACAAAAAAGAAGCAAAATCTACATCTGAAAAACAAATATAGAACTCAAACCCCACTTCCCTAAACAACAAACAGCTAACGCATATACTATCAAAGTCAAGAACGATCAAACAAAGCATAGGACAAGTGACTGACAGCATCAAAAAGAAACCTTCTACAGCATCAACTTATTTCCACAAAATCCCAAATTTCCCAACATAAAACAGAAGCAAATTCAAAAGTACGATACTTTAACAAAAACCCACTTCCCCTTTGTTTATTTTCTTAAAAAAAAAAAACAGATAACAAAAGCAAATCTCCTTGTCTTCAGTCCTCCAAAGCAGATATACATCAACAAGAACAACAAAAACAAGGTACGAAGAGAGTTAAATACATGAAAGAGATCTTACTTACCATGACTAAAGGCAGTTTAGGTTCAGAAGCCGAAGGATGCTAAAAAAGGCTGATGGCCGAGCTTGCTTGCGGCGTTGCGGAGGACGACAGGGAGTGGCTCAAAGAGGAGACTTTATATGAGGGGAGTGGCCAGGGTTTTTAGTAGAGTCAATATTATTTTTATTTGCTTGAAAGTCCTTGGAGTTTTCTTTTATTCTTATTGGGACTAATTTGGGTTGGGCTTTTCTCTTTTTTAGTTTTTCCTAATA
>Ga0325410_1002236_pt1 | contig 21634 bp, 10 predicted proteins | sample PopdelMetagenome_16_FD_206182 | JGI IMG/M metagenome (GOLD analysis project Ga0325410, IMG submission 206182) | Populus deltoides microbial communities from Bellville, Georgia, United States - Xylem-PdIQD-R3 | ecosystem: Host-associated > Plants > Phyllosphere > Stem > Wood/Secondary xylem...
GAGAAGTGGGTAGCAAGATTTCGGAGCATTTTTTAGATTTGGGTGCGTGACGTGCACTGGTGGAGGTGGAGGAGAAGTGATGTTGCAATTGGTTAACAAATGGAGAATATATTTATTTGTTTTTTTTTGTAGTTTTTTCTCTCAAATTTAATTTCGATGATATTTTTTTATATAATTTTTAGAAGAATTTATTGTGTTTATTTAACAGCTCACAAATCTAACTAACCATTTCACACTCAAAATTGCCTTGGCTTTATTATTTTACACGTAATTAAACCTTCTTAGACACAGTTATCGAGGAAGATCTTAAGATTTGAATTAAGCTGTAATTATTGAATCATTAGTCATGAAAGCTGATTTATTACGTTTTAAAAGTATTTTTTTAAAAAATATATTAAAATAATTTTTTTAATTTTTAATATAAACTCATTAAAATTATTAAAAATATATCAATTTAATATTTTTTAAATAAAAACAATTTTAAAAAGTATCTACACACTCCAAATAGATATAAAGTGTTCATGTTTGTTTTTGTTTTTTAAACTATTTTTTATTTATTAAAATATTAAATTAATAATTTTTTAATATTTTTTAATTATTTTTATATATTTATATAAAAAATATCATTTAAATCATTTTCAATTGAAAAACAATATAAATCACGTTACTAAACATAAACATACTTGGAATTTTTTATTAAAAAATGGTTTTTTTTTAACAAAAGTCACGTTATTTTAATTTTTTTTAAATGAATTGAATTAGTTTTTTTAAAAAAAGGAAACCTAAAATGATATTATTTATTTTTAGGTTTAAAAAAATTGGGTTCCACGACTAGGAATTGAAGTAGATGCATTCATATGTCAATATTCTTCGACTTATAACCGACACGAGTTGCTTCCTCCACAGGGAGATACGACTCTCACCTACCATCAATATTCTTTATTTATACTTGCTAGAAAGATATCGGCCGATTCTCTGAGTTACCTGTTTCGGTTGAACACTGTTACTGGAGAAGATGGTGGACTGGAAGAATCTGGAAGAGGACATGGAAGATTTTGTGAGTCAGATTTCTAGCCATCTCATCAAGCCATCTATCTTGTGGTTTAGATTTTGGAATGTGGATGAAAACCTTTCACACACCATCTATTTCATGCATGCTGACGTCGTTTTCATTTGTCTCCCCCAGAGATCCATCAGAATCAGAAGTATATTTATTTTTATGTTTTAAAAATATTTTAAAAAAAATTAAATATTTTTTATTTTTTATTTTAAATTAAATTTTTTATCTCTTCTAATTGTTTTGATCTTCTGATTTAAAGAATAAATTAAAAAAAAATTATTTCCATGAATTTTTAAATAAAAAATTTTAAAAAACAACTACTATCATAATACTAAATAGATTTTAAGTATATTTCACTTCTTCTTTCTAAAAATATATTTGTCTTTAAAAAAATATTAAATTAATAATTTTTTAATATTTTTAAATGATTTTAATTTGTTGATGTTGGAAATTAATATATATATATATATATATATATATATATATATATATATATATATATATATATATAATTTTGGAGTCTAACAACTATGAAATGCACCAAATACTTTTGTAGACTGGACCGGGTTAGCATGTAGGTTTTTCTCCATATGATCCTAAATGTGCCAAAAAAAATTTGTAAATACAATAATTATAATGTGAATGATGAACTTAAAACTTAATAAGAAAAAAATAATCTTAATATGTAAAAAAAATAATCTAAAAATATTATTAGAGCTAAAACAATAAGAAAGGGTAAAATGACTGCATCAAAATCCATTGATGATTGATCACCTAAGAAATTTTTTTATAGAAGAAAAGAGGACGAGGATGGCAAAGATTCTGGTCGGTTTGATGATATCGTACTAATTATATTCTTGAGACTCGGAGGAAATAATTTCCACCCAAGACGGCAAAGCATCATATGCAAGGAGGATAATATCCGATTCACATGCCTGGCTGACTGGTTCCTTTCCTTTTTCTTGTAAAGTACGTTCACATGACATGCTGAGGTGGTCGTAGAGATTGCTGATTCGGTGAAGAAATTGCATTTTGATAAACCACAAAAACAAATCCAAAAACGACAACATTATCAGTCTTCGATCAAGTATAAACTCATTCAGTTAAACTCATTCATCTTTGAAGCTGCATGGTTCATAGCACATAAACTGAAGTATCATAGCAAGCTGAGAAAGCAACGACTTCTTGACAGTGGAATCAATCATCCATACCAAGCTGAGAAAGCAACGACTTCTTGACAGTGGAATCAATCATCCATACCCTGTTTATTCTTTGACCTATGATACCAGTGGATTCAATCAATACTTCTTCTGGTTTCAATTTAAGCAATCGAGGATAAAAGGCACAAATGAGAAGTGAATAAGAATCCAGTTAGAACATGAACTTGGTGAAGTTGAGATGTTCAACCCTAAGCTCTGGTACTGATGGAGAAAGAATTAACATTCAAATCATGTCTACTGGGCATGAAGGTCATTATTTCAAAAAAAGGAAAGAAGCAACAGTTGATTGTGGCTGAATGTTTTTCTTCTTTTTTTTTGAAGGGCAAAAAATAGTACTTGCCATCATTTCAGAACAGTTTCATGTGACATAATTCACTTACATGACCTGAGTCACTACAGGATCATCCTTCATTTGAATTACAGGTGACCGAATACAAGCAATGCAAAAATAATACTCTGGAATACCGTTTCTGAAATATCTAATGCATTTTTATAGTATAATACTGGTGCAGCAGCAACCATGTCGGTAGTGAACGCCCCTGGAGATAAAGAGTGTGAAATTTAAATTCTCAGACAAAATAATCCAATTTCTTGAATGATGCCAATAATTTGTCGATCAAAAGCAAGCAACTCAAGCGGTTTAACCTATCTACCTGAGAGGTAAATAATCACCATAACCTCAAATCTAAAAGTCCATAACTTGTAAAACTACTCGTCATATTATATCCACTAAAAACTGAGACCTCACCTGCAACTGTAGCATCAACATCACAACTAACAAGTGCAAGTTCAGGTTTCTCCCCTTTGGCACGCAATCCACCATACATCCCTGCCGCTTTGAACCCCTTCGCAGCAGTAACTTCCCCAGGAATCTACCACAAAAGTTGCAAACTTGGTAGCCATTTTATAGAAACCAAATAAAAGACACCCATATACCAGTATTCAATAAACTCAAAGCTCTTCTAAAATAATAACCAAAAAAAGAAAAAATTAGACAAAATCCCACATTGACTGTAGCACTATTCATCGAGGTAATTTGAACAAAAACCCATCATGATTTTTACGCACTAAAGTAACATTTGTGGGCATCTCAAGAACAAAAATAGAAAAAAACCATCAATGCTAACATCATTGAAAGACTAGAAAATACAGAATAACAGTCAAGCAATAAAATCTTGAACCTTGAAACAAATAGTGGCTAAGCTTACTTGTTGCCATGGTCCTTCAGGTAGAAAAATAGGAGCAGCAGGTATATAATTAGAGGCCTCACTCATACTTGATAACGATGAGACAGTCACTGAAAATACTTTAAAGTTTCTCTTACTCAAACCAAACGACCTCAAAACCTGCAAATCATTAAGCTTTGAGGAGCTATGAAGTTCAGGGAATTTTAGAGAGATAAAGCGATGAGGAGGAGGAGCACAAATATACATCTTTTTGGAATTGGCGCCGAATGTAGAAGCTGAAACCGCCGGTGCCGCCGCTTATCTTGGTGGTCTTTTAGCTGTTTGATCGTTTGGTAACTGTCAAAGTAATTTTTATTTAAAAATATATTAAAATAATTATTTATTTATTTTTTAAAATCAATACATTAAATTTAAAAAAATATTAAATTTTTTTTAAAACGTTTTACAACCGGAAAAACAATCTGGGCGTTATACACCGGAGCAGCAGCAGCAGCAGAGTGACTAGTGAGTGGCGGCTTCATTTTTTTTTTTTTGTTCTTTTGAGAACTTTGAAGGGGTTTTGCTTTTTATTATTTTAAATTTAATTCTTTAATGGTGATTATTAATAACGTGGATTTAACGCTTAAATTATTTTCAGGTAAACTATATTTTTATCCTCGTAGATTCATCAATTCTCATTTGTACCCCTTTTAGTTTAACTTTTCTAAAACTACCCCTATTGTTTCAAAAGATTCAATTTGCTCTTTATTACTCATAACTAACAAAAAATTCTACTGTATAAAAAAATAAAAAATGATTCATATTTTTTTTTCTTCTCAAATACCCATGCATGATCTATTAGATATTCCTTTGCAATTTGTTCACCTTTAATCTAATTAAAGATAAACTATTCATGTCATAATTATAATAGAATCATTTTGCAATTTCTTCAATTTTAATTCAGTTAAAAATAAATCATTCGTATTGTCATTTATTTTCCATCTATCTACATATAATAAATCTTTTATAAAATTAAAGTTTAATTTTTATCAAATAAAACTATAGGATTTGTGGAATTTTGCGTCACATTAATTTATATAATAATTATTAATATTTTCTCTTCTGGTAAAGGTGATTCATTAAAGTTTTCATAAAAACATAAGAATTATAAACATTTTTAACTACTTTCTTAATTCTTAATATGCTTATATGAGCTCACACGTATAACTGTTTCGCTGTCTTAATCAATTTAATTTCCATCCAATTCATGTTTAAAATACTTTTCATTACAACTTATGAACTGTAATAGTGTGTGTATTCAAAGCATGTTAGCTTTATTTCAAATAAATTTACTTTGTGTTTTGAAAACAAAGCAAGCTTTGATTAAATATATCTTTATCTTTAAATAAAAAAACTATAATAGATAATATTTTTTAATAAATAATAGATCATTGAACACATGGATAATCAACTAGTTTTATTAATAAAATGGACATGCATGATATATTATAAATAATTTATCATTGAGTATTTTAGAAGGATTGTTAAACATCGGAACCATAGTTTTCAGACCCGGTCTGGTCCAAGGCTTGGATCCCGGGTTGTGACAGAGTCGTCCGGGTCAATTTTTTTTTTAAAAAATCAAAACGACATCGTTTTAGTAAAAAAAAAAAAACAAAAGTCAACGGGTCGCAACCGGATTTTTGATCGGGTCTTGTTGGGTCAATCTGGTCATCTCAGGTTTTTCCTTTCCCTATTTTTTTTCAACCCGGCCTGGCTCCAGCCCCAGGTTGATCAGGTCCCGGGTCAACCCGTCGGGCCAAACCGGGTTTCAAAACTATGATCGGAACATGATAACCATATATATATTCATCAATATTTAAAACATTGTTATTTTCTGAATTTTTTGTTATATTAAGTTTAACATATTGGTATGTTTTTTAAATATAATAATATAGAATCAATTTAAGAAATAATAACATGACATTTAGAAAAAAAATGAGGTACATAACTTCTTTTTTTTTTTAACGATTGTTAAGTTGTCTACCATCAAGGGACTATATTATTGTTTCCAAACTAGAGGGACTGATTAAGTATTTTATGAAAAATATAGTGACTAAAATAAATAAATTTTCCTTTTTATAATGCCTAGAGTATACAAGTTTCAATAAACCAGACGGTAAACAAAATCTTGGAGCAGCTTGCTAGCATAAGAAAAATAAAATAGAGAAATAAAAAGCAAAAATAGAGAAAAAAACTTTTAAGTACTGGCCATGGAAGCAGCAGCTTCATCATGTTCAATTCTTCATCCCCTTCGTTCATCAAGCAACTATCATAGCAAACACTACACTGAAACCCCACCTAGAAACAGCAGCAGCAGCAGCTGCTGCAATAATCTCTATCTGGGTCTTCCATTTTCTTCCACTTTCCTAAGAAACTACACTTTCCCAGGAAAATTTGTGCAACAAAATCTGTTCACTACATTTTGCTTAACACCTAGCTCTAGTAAACAAAACCCATCTACAGAATTTGCTGTTCTTCTTGAAGTTGACGGGTATGTATTCTCTCCATCTCTGTTTCTTTTTTTTTTCAATTGCTCCATTAGTTATCTTCTCTTCCTTTATTTTATTATTATTATTATTTATTTAATTATTCAGAAATGAATTATCTTTTCTTTTTTCAGGGTACTTATAGATGCATACAGGTTAGGAAATCGCCGGGCTTTTAATGTAGGTGCGGCTATTGATTAAATTCTCCAAGTAATTGTATGTGTATGACATAAAATGATCATGTTTTGAAGGAAATATTTGTGATTGTATATGTTTTAGAGTTTAAATTGTTGTTTTTGTTAATTTTTTCATGTGCCACCAGCATTTCAAAAGCTTGGACTTGACTGTGCTAATTGGACTCAACCTATCTATCAAGACCTTGTAAGGTGTGTGTGTTTTTTTGTTCTTTCTTTCCAAGCGTTATACTGCTGCTCATATTTCTTATAAAATTGCTTTTTAAGTTTTGTGATTGAGTTGGTTTTAATCAAATGCATAGTTTCTTATCATTTGGGATTTGTTTAAGCTATCGTTTTCACTGCTTCTCAGAAAGAGCGATGGTGATGAGGAGAGGATGCTGGTTTTGTTTTTTAACCGGGTCAGTCCCTCTCTAATTTTGGAAAGTAATCAATAAATTATGCCTTCTATGTGATTTTTTTACATATTATACTTTTTGGCCTCCTTGCAGATTGGCTGGCCTACTTCATTGCCCACAAGTGAGAAAGGCGCGTTCATAAAAAGTGTACTGCGAGAAAAGGTATCTTTTTGGAATAAACGGTAACATTATACTGAGGTCCATTTTTCTTGGTTGGATGAGGAACTCAGTTCATGTTGTAGTACAAATCTGGTGATCAAATAATGGTTCAAGGGTACACGTTACCAATTTGATTTTATATTATACGTGACAGTGAGGAAAGGAGAAGTGGAAGAACTGTGAATGAAATTTAATTATTCAATGCTCAAAGCTATGCAACTTTTCATTCCTTTTTTCAAATAAAGATGCCTGGAAACCATTGCAAGTTTCTAACATTTTACAAATTGTTGGCAGAAAAATGCATTGGATGAATTTGTGGCATCTAAAAGTTCACTTTTACGTCCTGGAGTTGAAGAGTAAGTTTTCTCATCATAATTCACTGCAAGTAGTGTATTTTCTGTGCCAGTGGAATTGTCATTATGTCAGTTTCCTTTCTCCAACTCTCATGTCTAATCTTTTATCTAGGCAGAGATAAATATCTCTTTTGACACTGTTTTATGTATGTATGAGATATGTTCACTCAAGTTTGTTTATAAAATATTTGGGTGATTCTCTTCCAACGTCTGAATTTCATTATGTTTGTGACATTTGATGAATCTCTTCTTTCAGCCTTCCAGTTTTTATGAAGAAAGTCAATTTTATAATAGATGTTGATGTTCCCTGCATTGTCTTTGGCTATTCGCTGCTGACTGGCCTTGATTGTTCCTTTTCCTTTCTACTGTTTTGCTACGCTTTTATTTCTAATGTTAAGAACTATTCCTAAATTTTGAGGGAGGTGTCCCTACCCTTCCAAGTCAGGTCTGGCAGCGAATCATGAATGTCCGCTTTGATGCTTTCGTTCAAACTTTGATTTTCAACATCTAAAACATTTTTTAATCTTGGAATTGTGTGCCAAGGATCTATACCTGTCAATTCTTATAAAAAAAATATTATTGTTTCTTTTTTTCATTTCACTTTTATAAGCTGAGTTGTGACAGTTTTTGACATCTTCTATTTGCTCTGGATATGCCTTTGAATATTTGTAAATCAACTTAATTTTAAACCCACAATTGCCAATTTTGGCTTGCAGTTTTATTGATGATGCATCTAATAAAGGAATACCTGTTGTCATCCTAACAGCTTATGGTAAAAGTGTGGAAAAGATTGCCAGGTATGGTATATTTATTACGAAAAGTATTCCAGAATGTAAGTAGGTTCTATAATTATTAATAAATATGCTGCCTGGTTGCTATACAAAGGCATGATACTGACATTGTTTCCTCTGTTTAAATATTTAAGTGTATCGTACTTTTATCAATAAACCTTTGAATTATCCATGTGAAGAAAGTCTACTGACATCATCTTAGAGCTGTCTGATATATCCACTAAATGAAGAAATTGACTCTAATTGTTAATGGTTTCAAGCATTGATGCCTATAAAATAATAGTAAAGCCATAGTTGAAAAAAAATGTTGCAAATGGTTGAGTTACCTATTTGAGTATTTCACTGCCCTTCTGATCTTTTTGTCAATGGAATAGCACCTCTCTTATAAGCAGAACTGTAGGCCTCACAGCTTAGAATGTTAAAGGTTTAGATCATGGTGTTCTATTCTATTAAGCATATGCTTGTAGTCTTTATCCTGTTTGGGTGATGGGCGAAATGTTAGAATGAGTCACAGCAAATTATCCTGTCAGGGTAGTGCCCCTTCCAAACTGTATTTTCTTTCTGTGGATGGAAAACATTCTGTCATGTGTTTCTCTGTAGCTAATTTATTATTGTTGTTGTTATTTGTGAGTTACGGTATAAGTTTTATGTAAAATTATAAATACAACATTCATGGAATGAGCTTGGGTAGGCCTCGTCCTTGTTCACCTGTCTGGGCTCATTTATTGTAAAAGCTTGAACCTAGCCTCATGATCATCTCACGTGGGACTCACACTCACCTAATCACAGGCTTCACTAACTATGTAGTTTTCTGGTTTCATCAACTTAATGGAACAAGTGGAATCCTTCATACTGAAGCCAGTGAATATCAGCTGTTTTTTTTATCAACCCACTATGATAGCTTGTTAACTGATGAATTCCTGCATACAATATATAAATTTATGTATATCCTAAAGCCTTCTGCCCTATTAGTTTCAGTTCTGCACATTTAGCTCACCCTAGCCCCAGTCTTCTTGCTCTTCTGACATAAGCTCCAAGGCTTCACACCAGGTATTTTGTTTGCTTCTCTGAATATTGTTAGATCCATCATAGACAAGCTTGGGCATGAAAGAATCTCAAAGTTAAAGATTGTCGGGAATGAGGAAGTTGAAAAGAGCTTATATGGTCAACTTGTGCATCATAAAGGAATCTTGTCTGGTACGAATGAGGAACTAGCTAAGGAAGCAATGAAAGCAGGTAAGCCCTTAACCTGGGCTGATTGTCACCTGTTCTGTAATATTTATTTTTTCACAGCAGATGATTGGATACTAAAATGGTCTACTACTGCTTTCTGCTCAGTTTCCGCCCAGAAACAAAAGATAGCCGAGGAGGTCGCATCAATGCTAAAGTTGAGTGTTTCCCTTGATTCTAGCTCGTCTGAAAGGTTAATCCAGTAACTTTCTTTTGTATTTGTTTTCCTTTTGCACTAAATTCTAGCACTACTTGGCGCGCTTTGTTTTTCATGGTATAACGTTCAGAAACAATGAACACTATTTCTCATTAGATAATGTGCCGTAGAGTTTGTCTCTGATATTTAAAAAAAAAAAAAAGATTTTGAACAAGCTATCAAAATCACAGACTGGATTCTGAATGACAAACACATTACGTTGAGCATTACAACTATAATGCAGTAAGAATCAATGGTTCTGGTTCTAACAACTATAATGCAGTAAGAATCAATGGTTCTGGTTCTAAAATTTCTGCCTTCGGTGAAGCATGAAGATGATGTTGTGTTAGGACAACAAAAATCTAGGGTATCATAGAGAAGAATGTGCTAGTAAATATATATATTTTTTCCTTATGTAACTACTTTTACTAAATCAATTAGATATCCAATGTCACTTTAAAAAGAAGTTGATGCAGCCAAAGAAAAAAATAAAAGCGATGTTGGAAGTTTTATGAAGAATTATTAGTTTTGGACTTCTGTTATCATTCTGGGAATTTTTTATTTAGTTCATTTTAATTCTTTATAAACTTATTATGATTAGAACTACTTGTATTTTATTCAAGTAGGGATTTCATATCCTATTTTGAGCAGGATTCTTTAGGGTTTTCGTGTGCCTATATAAGCATACATATTCTGTGTATTTGGGAGGCTATTTGGATGACAGATAATTTGGTCTTGGAAGTTCCTGCCTAATATTTTTTTTCGAGTGAATCCTGAATTATTCTATTTGTGGTTTCTATAGAGGCTACATTGTCAAAGCTGCATAAATTCAGGCATATGTACATGTGCAATGACACGCATTATTTGCAACAGCTGGCTTGTGCTTTCCGAGTCATTTGTTAAATTGTTTAACTTGTTTTCCTATAGCAATCCTAAATTGAACTAACGTATAATGAGTTATCCAGCCTACAAAAGACTGTAGCTGCATTGCGTGCAGGGGCGGAGTATGCTGGGGTGTCTGTAAACAATTGTGTCCTTATTGCTGGAAGCCAATCTGGGGTGGCTGGAGCTGAGCAAATTGGCATGCCTTGTGTTGTTCTTCGGAGCAGGTGAGCTTGTTTCTCAAGTTTTTCACTTTTACTTAGTGAAATTTACTAGCATATTTTCTTTATGTTATTATTATGAGTAGCATTTTTGGCAAACTTTCAAGTTTCATAGCATGGTAATGCAATGTCATCATGAATTGTTATAATGATCTGTTATAATTACATGGAGTTGGCTCGGATACCAGCTATCCTAGCCACATGTGTATGTGCCCAATTATAGATAGAAATAAACCTGAAATCCGAGTCTGCTGAAAATAATAGGAAACAATGCCTTGGGACAAAAGAAGTAGACTGTGTAAGCACCTTCATTCCTGCTGTTCACAGCATTTTATTTATGTCAAGCTCTTTTGGTTTATGTATGTACCAGAGGAAATATGATGTTATAACAAGAACAATTGATAATGCACTATAAGAACCAACGATTTTGGTTAATAAGAGAATAAAGTAAGGGATCAGTTACAACCTTGTGGTGATAATGAGTAAATTTAAAGGTGGGTAACTGAGAAAATTGAGCATTTGACTGATTTAATATTTATGATTTGAATATTATTTCTACTCCTGTTGTTTCCCTTGAAGTTTAGTGAAAATAGAAGTGATAAAAAAATAAAAATCAAGTTTTTGTTTGATGTTGTGTTTGTTCAACCAAGCTGAGTGTAAAATTTCAAGTGAATCAGTTCACAACATCTCTAAACTGAAATAGTCTAAGAACAGAAATGCAAGTCCTTATTTCACGAATTGTGCATCCATATCCGTCCTTCATGTTTCCGATTTCTGACGGTGATATATATAATTTGTTTTCTTTCATCAATGCAATTGAATGCTCTTGCATGTGCTGATGAAAACCTATGTTGAATCATTCACTCCTTTTGTGATCATAACAATCATAACATGATTTCTCATTTTGTTTCTAAATATAATTTTATGTCAGTTCCTTTGCTAATGCTTTCAATTATGTTTGTAGCTCAACATCTAGAACTCAGTTCCCATCTGCAAAAGCTACAGTGGATGGGTTTGGAGGTCCGGACCTGACGATCTCTAAGCTACTAGACAAGCGGTGGTCCTGAGATTGATTCAAGGGCCTTTTGTTGAAAACTATATGAGGCCATGAGCTGGTCCTTTTTGTTTCCTGGTATATTGTAACAGTTACACCCATCAAATTAAGACCTACCGGAGCTGTAATTTTCCAAGATTTTTGCATAATACAAGTATATTTTGTGGTGTGTGTAACAGACAAACTGCACTACAGACTACTGTTCGTGTTCATGACATTGCTGAATCATGTCTTGGATGCACATCCTCATTATACGATTGAAAGAGGAAAAAACAGGAGAGTTCGTTTCCCTGTGTGAGAAATGTTTTTTGGCTTTGTGATAGGTCTCGAGTATTGAGAGAGGGACTTTGAACTAAAAAGAGTAATAAATAGCAAGAAACGTTCTCTTCCCAAATAAAAAAGAAGGAAAAAGAAAAGAGCTTATGATAATGGCCTGTAAAAATTGAGTTTAATCCAAAAACTATATGATTGAAACTGCTCTCTGATCAGACAAAAAACTAAAAAAAAAGAGAGAAAATTGAAAATTTTACCCATCTCAAAATTGAGTTTAATCCATGAAAGATCTACTGGAGCTGTAATCTTCCAAGTTTTTGCCATAATATCTGTATTTTGTGCTGTACATAAAAATTAACGGTTCTGGTTTTCTTGTTCATGACACTGTTGATCCTTGTCAAGGATGCATATTTCACGTTGTAAGATTGAAAGAGATATAGGAGAGCTTGCTTCTATGTATGGTGTGGCTGTGCTGGAAAAATCTCTTGGTTTTGTTAGAGTTATAGTATGATAATGAGAGAAACTTCAACTTGTTGGAAAAATTTGTTTAATAACATGGATAATGGATTATTGTGAGGTCAAATGTATTTCACTTGCTTTTTGAGATAAAATTTGGTGGTAATTCAATTTTCAATATAAGCTTTTTAATAATTAATATTAATATGATTTAAATAAATTATAGATAATTAAAAAGTTAATTTTAATAATAACTATTCGATATATTTTGATGAAACTCAAAATCTATAAAAGATCACATACATAAAAGATTTTTTTAATATTTATAAAATGAAAAGTTAAAAATACATCCAAATAACACATGAGAGAGTTTAGACAAAGTGAACTTTGTGCCTCGCTTGTATTAAGACTTAGTTTGAATTTACTCTAAAATAATATTTTAAGTTATAAAATATTATTTTTTACTAATTGAAATGTGAATTGTTTTGTTCAATACAGTCCATGAATATTAGCACCTGAACCATATATTTGATAAGCATTTTATGCAAACCTGAATATTTTTTTTTCAATTAAATGATTCAAATTTATGACAAAAAATATTCAAATTTGATTTTTGATTTATGGTGACTAATTAAAGATTGATAATATTAAAAATTAATTATGATTGTTGCCAGAATTAATAGCATTTTAGCTCCGAAGATCCCCTATAAAAAAGGAATGAATGAAGAGTTTCCTACAATTTTTTTTAAAAAAATTTTCACACTTCTTCTTACCTCATTTTACTGTTTTATTTCTCTTTTTATGTTTTGATTTTTCTTCCAAAACTAGATCTTAGGTTCACTTTATTGAGAAATAACTGGTTCGTTTTATTTTAATATAAAAATTTTATTTAAAAATGCATCTAAATTAAGGTGTTGGAATCTTGAAAGATTTATTGCAAATATTTTCTGAGCTAAGAGGAGTAATAATGTTTTAAAAATAAAAAATTTATCTTTGACAATAATAAAATTTTTATTATTTTTAAGTGCTTATTTTTTTGTTTTTATTTTAAACTTAGATTTTTTGTAAATACCTTTCTTAAAAATGCTAGAGCTTTATTGATATCAATTGCAAGTTTGATATATAATTAGCATATACTTAGAATCTTTATATTTTTTTTTTTGTTGATAGCATGTTTATCGCGGGTTATGTTTTTAGTATATATTTATAATTTTAAACATGTATAAATTATAATATTTTGTTGAAAAACTTTTGTTTAACATGCATGATTAAGTAAACAATCTATTATAGTTATTTTAACTAATTATGAAGAGAAAGTAGGGTACACTCCAAAAAAAATAATCCCAGATGCAGCAAAAACAAAGGAAAAAAAACCTCTTGAAAATGGCCTTTAAAATTGATTTTAATAAGTTTTTTATCACAAAAAGAAATCAAAGCATAAAAATAAAACTTAAAAATCTAAAGAAAAAGAGAGGAGGAGAGATTATTCTCATAGATTTTGGCTGTGCAATATTATGTTTGTAACTTGGGACTGCCGTTATGGAAACCGAAAGATAATTTTACCAGTGAAAGTATTGATAAGTAGGGCTTGTAAGTTCAACTATAAATCTCAGAGGGGTAATCAAATTACAGATTTCGTTTGATAAGATTCACCATACCATGCTGCATTAAGATTAGGGCCTTTAGCCTAAGCTAATAGTACTGCTGCCGCCAGTCCGACTGGTTGGTCACCAGTGCAATTATAATTGCCACTATGTGCGGGTGTAAAGATCTCACTGCCATTGCCGCTGCATCTTTCAGCATCTCCAACACATCCATCCCTATATATTTCAGCGTCTCCAACACCTCCATCCCTATATATTTCAGCACCGCCAACAACCATGTTGTTACAGCTTTCAACACTGCTGCCACCTCCGGCCTTGCGGCTATCTTCATGGCTGTAGGTACTCCCACTGCCGCGATCACTGCTGCCCCCACTACCCCGACCACTATCTTAATTACCCTTTTAGCATTCCTAAGAGCCTTCTGAGGAAAACAACAAGTATGCCATGAAAGATTGCTAGTTAGATTCCAAGACACAAGAAACTTCAATGGTCGCATAGAACATATTATGCTCTTGTAAAAAACTGTGCAGGCGCATGCCATATAGAAATAGTTTCTGTTCCCAAGTTTAGAAAGCATAGGAACTTGTTGGCAAAAACTGAAAATGTTCTAACAAACAAGGTGCTATAAAAACATAAAGCAATATATAACAAGGTACCTGATCGGATCTAGCCTGGTTCATTTTATACTTCATGTCTTCTTTGAACTCCATCCACAATGACTTGCAATCCACTGGTGTTAGCAGCGTATCGTTTGGAGAAACCTGTTTCATATTCGATTCCTATCAGAGACCACTTTGATAAACACATGAATGCGCGCGCGTGTATTTTGAGTAGATACATTTACACACATATAGTGATGTGGGTACACATCCATATACACCATTACCTCTTCCCACGTGTTGGATGCAAGGGGGTCTGGAGTAGCCCCTGTACGCTGGGAAGATGGAATATCACCAGATTCATCCATGAGAGAGGAAAAGAGTAAATGCTCAATCTGATCTGTCAGTTTATCTAAGCGCATGGCCGCCATTGTTGATAGAATTTTCAAAGACTGCAACAAAATAACCAGGAAACCTTCGGATATATATTGCTCAAAAAGTATAAACAATTTAACATGCTAGCTGCCAGACAGTACAAAATGTAGGCATATTACCGCTGAGAGCGCATTCCTTTCAATTTCATCAATGTTTTTTTCCCTAGTCCAAAACCTTGACTTTGAGATTTCATCACGATTGAAAACCTGTTTGAACCTAGATACGATCCAAAGCTTTAATGAACCAAAAGAACAAGAAAAAGAAAAACAATTGAAAGAAGAAACAAAAGCAACAGTTAAGATAGCACTCCACCTATCCTTCATGCGCGTCAAAACTCTCTCTGCAGCTGCCGCTTCTTTCGCCTTTCTCTTCACTACATTTCTTGCATTCTCCCTCAAATGTTCCAATTTAGTGTCAATTGCTGATCTGTGCACCTTGAAACCAACAACAGCATCTGAGAATTCTGATACAGCATTCTCAGTCTTGCTCTCAAGAAGATTTCTCACTGATAACCATGTGTCTGTTTCACCAGCCTCAAATAAGGATTGTACTTCATCAGCGAGCACATCAGTGAGTTGCTCCTGCATAGGAACATAACAAGTTTTGGTTATTTGATTGAGTAAAGTGATATACTTAGTTTAATGAGCACCGAGGGATTGCAATATCAACCACGTAAATTACCTCATATATTGCCATCATTCCTGACAACATATCACATGTAAGTTTTTCCCGGACATTAGAAGCATTCCACTCACTTTGTCTTATGGCAGCATCTGAGAGAGCATGATAAAGGTAATACACCAAATCCAAGAAACAGAATTAGTGGATCAGACAGTGTGCCAAGCATATGCAAACGATTTCAACACCATCGAGGGATGAGTTTTAGCAGCAACAGCTTGAATAATTTGTAGTAGATGCCTTTTACTTCGCCTGTCAAATTACTTTTTTCTAATGTTTACCTCAGCCAATGAATTTCTTAGATAAAGTATTCGGTTAACTAGCATTTATCTATTACCGTGAGAACCATAACAACTTGAGATTTCTTCAAGTGCAGAGTGCAAGCTGGTCAACTTGGAGGAGGTGGAGGAACACACCCTGAGAATGTTGACTATCTAGATCCCACCATGGTTTTTAATGATAATGGGGATACAGGAGTTTTTAAAGTCCATAAGAGAAGAAAACCAACTCTCACGTAGACCGAAACTAATTTAGGGTCCTTTGGAGAACTTGACGTTATCATTCATATCAATCAGATATGAGGGTTTCTCTAGGTTTAAACTATTTCTGTGGTCATAAGGTGCATGTAGAAAATCTGACAATTCATCAAATAGAAGGTTTAACAGTAGCATCAAAGCATTTAAGCCAGACCCTCAAGACAAATGAAAAGATAAGAGTATAGCACCTACCCTAACTGCCAAGCTAAACAACTTAGCCTCTTCAAGAGAAATATGTATTAAATTTATAAATATGTAACAACAACATATTATATCCAGAAAAGCTAAGAGTTCTTATCATACTACTACTACAATAATTGTGAAGAAAAAACATTGAGATCATATTGAAGATTTAAAATATTAAGAAGATCAAAAGAATCTCACGAAAAGAAAAAAGAAAGTAAATAAAAGAGCCACTTTATCAATTGGAGATGAAACTGGGTTAGATACCGGTGGAGTTAAGAGAAATTCTTTTTACTTGTTGAAGTTGAATACCTTCGCATTCTTGATCAAATTCATGCAAGCAAGATCGAGCACAGCTACGGGCAGAAGCAACAAACCCTTCTCCTTCGTTCAGCAACTGCTCCAGCTTTGTTTTAAAAGTTTCTAGTGTGTTGGAAGACAAGTGTTCCAACATGGTTACATAAGCATCGCGTACCACCTGCACCACATTTTTTTAGATAAGAGAAAGTTGCATCAAATCACTAAAAGAAAGTACGGAAGAATATGGAGAATAAGACATCCACCAAAAAAAAATGAAGGAAAAAGAAAATCATAAAAGAACAGCATATCCTGTTGAATATCAGCTAAGACAAATCCTGTCAAAGCACCCGATGTATGACACCACAAAGAGACGAGGAAAACTATCCTATCCCACAACAACTAAAACTAAGTTCACCTCACTAGAACCATATATCCAGAGCATCAAATGAGAAAGTTAACTTCAGTTACCTAACGGGGAAAAGAGAGGTTAAATAGTAAAAAAAGAGGAAATATGCTCATTAAGGCCCTACCTCCAATGCATTTAACTCCAGTTGCTTCCGTTTTGCATTTCGTACATCTTGGTCAAAATAAATCACCTCCTTGTCATATCTATTAAAAAAGAAATATACAAATTAAGAGATTCCAAATCAAGTTGAACAAGAAGCAGAGTCCAAGACTGCAGGCACACAATGCTAACGATTGGTTTGGATTATTAAGCATGATGTACACTGACTGTGAAAGATAGGTTGCTAAAATAGAACTGAGGGTTGCTCCCAACCAAGGTACTGGACCGGCTTGAACATCTTCCTTCAACTCCAGCCATTTCTGTAAGATATCAATTTAGTATTGTATGATATTCAGAAGTTGAAGTAGCTTTCAAAGAAGGAAAGAAGGAAAGAAGGTTATATTCAATTTAAGTGCCTCATCAGAAGTAAGTTGTTTGAGCTTCTCCTTGGCAATTTCTTCGCACCGAACAGAAGCAGCCATCACCTGAAAAACAAAATGGAGAGATGTAATCACATTAAATCCTGATGATTTATTCTCACACAAGTAAATGACTTTTATAAACCTTTGGATCAGGAATATGTAGATCCTTGTTATCCTTTATGGTTTTCCATATCTTCTCTGCACAAACAGAAAATCCTGAAGCAGGTTCCACTTCCAACCTATCATCAGCAAGATCCCTTGGAGAATTGGAATTGAAAAAACGCTGCTTCAGATGAGCAACCTGTAAAATACATCATATTAGGCTACAATCCTGTAATACCAATTTGTAAGTGTCGAAGCTGTCAATAAAATGCAGTCAAGGATTGTAGACTCTTGAGTCCTCATCTGAGACATATATTTATTTTAATTATCATATGACCTAATGGTCATTCATCACCATGTGATAGACTCCTAATGTCTATAAATTACTCTCTAAATTACTTGATTTTACAAGAACTGGGAAACGGCACCAGTCAAAGCACAAATATGTGTGGTAAGCAGACATCAAGTAGTTTGATATCAAGTATAATATGCATAAAAGTGTAATTATTGATCAGTTGTAGAATTTGCAATTAACTTCTAGATTAACAAGATGGATTAAAGAGGTGGATTAGTGGACTTGAAGCAGGCCAGCCACTCCGAATTGAACCTGTCCTACAGGGCTTGAATGTTAACTCATTCATCTTTTTGGACACACTGTCAAATCACTTGCCAGACTTGCCCAAGTGTCTCCCCTATCAGTATAAATACGACTCACTAATGGATTTTTCTACCATTTCTTCTACACACAACCTTTCTCAAACTTCGTAGTTTCTCTTTCTAAACCTCTTACATATCCCTTCCATCATTCCTTTTAGGGAAGGTTCACCTATCTCACAGAAGGATATCACATCCCGCTTAAGATGGCTACCAGTGATTTTGATTTCCAATACAAAGCTACAAATCATCCAGGACCTTTAATTTTAGAAAAAAAATGCCACAACATACTGCAGAAGAACACAAGTGATGAACTTAAGTTTTGAGGTGATTAACTGCTATTCTTAGAGAAAAGGCTACCTGATCTTTAAACTTATCCTCTTCGAATTCATAGCTAGACAGGGCAGTGATCTCCACCTTCATTTCAATAATTAGAAGAAAATTAAGTTATATGCCAGTTAAACAAAAAACAAACGTATGAAGCATATATGTCAATGGCGTTAGTAAGAGAGATGGTGATGATATTTTTCATACATTAAAATAATCACTGAGAGCAGCACTGCTATGTGTCTCAGGTTCAGCAACTGCAGCCCATATCTGCAGAAATTATGGCCTCTGAAAGTGCTGGAAGAAACAAATATTTGACCCGAAAAGAGAAAGACATAGATGTAGCATAAGAAATATGCAAAAAAGTACCTTCTCTATATCTTTCCTAAGAGCAGTCTCCAAAAACTCAAGTGGAGTCTACATAGAAACTCAGAAAGGGCGTGGATTCAGTATTGGACAAAAAAATGCACTCAAAGAATGGAGCACAAGCTAAAAGGTGCTTGGATTCCTCTTTTAAAGAAACTCATGGGCATAAATTCCATACCCTTGTGTGATCACGTATAACAAACAGCAATGTTCTTTTCCGGGGCTGGAATAAACGCTTCATGACCTGAACAGAAGACGGGTAATAAGTTATCAACATCATAGCCAAATAGCTGGATTGTTGGCTGTGCTACCAAATTATTTTGGGTGCAATACTTAACATATCACACACAGGCCTAAATGAATGTAGCGAAACAGTTTTCATAAAATGGAGCACGTTAGTGGCAAATATGGAAGAGGCGGCACTTTATTCAAGCATGAGAAATTGACATATACTGGAGATGGAATAGGCTGTCATTTTTTGTTTTTAGAAGAGAAGAGGCTGTCATTATCCATGCATGTGTGTCATTCATATTCCTGTATGTATAGCTCTTGTAAAGTGATAGTTATTAGCTTCTTCTAGCTGTAATTTTGAACAGCTCAATAATTACTTCACAAGTACTTTAAGGTTAAGAAAAACAGCTATCCGGTCAAATACAACTAAACTGATACAATCCAATTTGACTTTCAAGGGAATTGATTCATGGTGAATTAACTTGACAACAGCCAATCACTTGGGATAATTCTGCTTATTGCTTTTCAACATGAAGTACCTCGAAAACAAGTTTCAAAAGTGGTCTGCAGGCTGCATGTTCCAGACCAATGTCTTTGCACCACCTGTACATGATATTCAACACAGGATAGAAACAGTGTGTGAGCATGAGAGGGAATGTCTTTTCTTACAAAATATTACCTTCGTGTCTCCATTTGAAATCACTAAATTCTAGAATGACAATTTATGAAGAGCCTGATTTGTGTGACGGCATAATATATCCAACACACAGAAAAAATGTTATCAACAATTCCACAATATGGATACTAACAAAAGCTCATTCACAATTATGGTCTTTTCCTTGGCTGGATGCACATGCAGTTGTCTTGTAGGTAAGTTGAAATGTATTCCTCAAGTTCATCTGAATATCTTGTAACATTCAGATGCATTTTCTCAGTTGTTTGGCAATCAAACAAGAGACAGAAAAATGTTTAACAGACTACAACCCCATAGGATATTTGGATTGTAAAAATGCAAATAGGCAATGAGCTCTGAATGCCTAAGGAAATCATTTCGAGGCAAAAGGCTACAACAACAGTTTTTTTTCTCTTTTTTTCGAGATTTAAACATAGGATAATTCCCAGTAAACCAGTGACTAGTAATGTATCAAATAAGCTAGTCACAACAATGATATATAAGGGCCAGCTACTGCCTAGACCAAGTCATTCATGGCCATCCTTGACTATACCCAGGTGTGGACATTCATCAATTTTTCCAGGAAGAAATAGCATCTAGATATTGTAATGCTGAACTTCAAAACTCACATGTTCACCAATACAGTGTCGGCAATTGCTAAAGCAAACAGGGTACTCTGTTTCTCGAACGCAGTGTTGTCCTGAAATCATGATATTCACACCACGTGAAGCCATACAATGATGTAAACAGAAAAACGAAACCATATAGTAATGCTTGTCCACGACAAAGCAAAAAAATCATAGTACTAATTCAAAGCTCTCAAGTACCTCGCCTCTTGCACTGCTGTCGGTTCCCTCCAAATCCATGGCAATTGTGAAAGGCTCAATTTCACTACTCTTGGCAATCCAAATGCCCTTGGTTGTTTGACCTCTAAAACATATACAATCAGATTGTCTTCCTCCATGTATACAAAGCACTACAAATATACAAACTCTCCTTTCTAAAACTATAAAATTGAAAAAACCATAAAATATCAAACCTTCCTTTGTTTGCATTCAGCATCTTGAAATCAGTACCGAAGACATGATTCATTAGGGTGCTCTTCCCTGCTCACAAAGAACGTGAATGAAACGATATACGTGTATGTAATCAACTTCATATGAACATAAGAAAATAGTAGAATTTAATCAACTTCATATGAACATAAGAAAATAGTAGAATTTAATCAACTTCACATAGACATAAACAAAGGGTCACTGCTCACTAAGAAGTAAGAACTGAAAAGAGCACGAACATACCGCTACTTTGGGGGCCAATGATGGCAACGACAGAATAAGAGAGACCGCACTGCGCGAACTCGGTGGTTGTCATGAAGTCTTGGAGTCCTTCCATGTTGAACTTGCCATTTCCATCAATCAACTGCATGCCTTTCTCCATTTTCACTACCGTTCTAACTCAAGAACAACAGCTTTTGATGTGCCTTCCTTACCAGATTAGTGTTTTTTTGGGTTGCAGAGGATCTTACGAACAGTGAAGTGGCAGTCTGGCAGAGACAATTGAAGTAAAGTCTCCATAAAAGCAGCACTAAGTATTCTTTTTGAGGCAACCACATGACCACTTCGCCAAGAATTTTTAGGCTTTTTGAGTTTTGACCCCACTTAAAGAATATTAAACTACTCCATGCATGGCGGCAGATGACTCCTTCGCCAAGAAGTTCTTTTTTTTTACCCTTATTGGCTGCTTTTGTTTTTCGTTAGCTTTTGTGTAAGTGATGAAACAAACGCAGCATCTTTAATAACAAAGAAAAATATGTTTTA
>Ga0325410_1002240_pt1 | contig 21630 bp, 15 predicted proteins | sample PopdelMetagenome_16_FD_206182 | JGI IMG/M metagenome (GOLD analysis project Ga0325410, IMG submission 206182) | Populus deltoides microbial communities from Bellville, Georgia, United States - Xylem-PdIQD-R3 | ecosystem: Host-associated > Plants > Phyllosphere > Stem > Wood/Secondary xylem...
GTGGGGGTGTAATGTAATGACTTGAGGGGGTTTCCTGATTCTGTCTGTAAATTGCCTTATCACCCTTAAATCTTTGATAAGAACAAACAATTGTGCATTGAGATTTATGTCCTCGTTTATGGTGAAAGTTTGACTGTAAATTAAAGGGTTTTTTTTAATCATGGAATTAAGTAATTAAGAGATACGAGGTTGAAGAGTTGAGTCACATGCATGATAGACCATCTGGAGACGTAATGGTCTGCAGGCAGGGCTCAAGGGAGGAGAGTTTCTATCGATTAAATGGGATTTTAGAGTAGGGTTGTTGACTAGCTGTAATTGAGACATGCATCTTGCTTAATTTGCAGCTTCAAGTCTCCTCGAATTTAATGACATCAATATTTTGCATGGTGCCTAGGCTATTTGACCCATATAGGTGGCTAAAATGGTGCCCTTCTTGACCCCGGCCCAGACCTTGAATTGGCAAGCTCTATATATACGCCAAAGCTGCTTTTTGTAATGTTTAGCATCGTCTCTTTTCTTCTTTTCTTGATGTAAAAAAAAAAAAACAAATTGGTTTTCAAAAAAACGGTGATGGCGATTGCTGGTTTTGTTTTTCTTTCCCACAAAAATTTGAAAACAGATACAGAAAATAGAAACCATACAAAAGGAAAGCAAATGATGCTTTAATTAATGGATTGACATGGTTTAGGGTTTGGTGGAGCTTGGTTGTGAATATTTGTGCTTTAGTTTTGATGATGTAAAGAGTCAAATTTAGGGCACAAACACGGTGAAGCTGGCATTCTGGTGCTAAGCTTTGCCTTTTGTTTCAATACACAATTAATGGGTGCGTGATCTAGTTAGTACTCTTGACAACAAGGCGACAAGCAGGAGGGAAATGATAATAAGATCTTGAGGGAGGACATTGCCAATACATCCAATTATTGATGCACTGATGCAATTATGCCTTTCATTGTGCCCTTGGGAGAAAGGAAAGGTAAACCTGCATGAGAGAATCTGGCAATAGAAGAACCCGTGAAGAAAAGGAATGGCCCACAAAAGGGCTATTCTTCTTTCCCACTGATCAATATGCGCCTCTCTGCATGCACAAAGGATAAGAAACTCAAATTCTTAGGAGATATTTTACAAGAAGTAACATGAAAGACTACAACTAGATGAGCATCATAACTTGATGTGAATTATTAATTATATTCTTGAAAAGGTCATCATTTCATACCTCATATATATATATATCTACTGATCGTGGAAAATCTGGGTTCAACTCAAACTCTAGATATCTAATTAAGTCTTAAATATTAATATATAAAGCTAATTGGCTTATGTGTCTTGCTGTAGGTGACAGCTAATCTAGTGTAGTAATTCTACCACTACATGTTGAAATATTTATAGCTAGACGAGTATCAAAAAGATAGAATTGAGATTTGTGTTGAGAAATGGTAGGAGAAATGTCACACCAACAGATAGCTGACCACCTTACTCCTATCGAAGACACGGTTTCACTAAATTCTGGGATTCCTTCCAGCATCAGTTGCCACAACGTGGAGCAAGAAAATTCTAACACAACTGGGATTATATATATATATATATTCAATTATTCCAGAATTAAAAAGGCAAGAATTTTCTGCATTCGAAGACAAATTAGCTTTAGTGCCTCCGATTCGCTACTATATAAATAATATGAGGCGTATATTCTTCAATTGACCTGGAGTTTGGTAAGTACAGAGACTCGACCTAATTCCACGTTTAATTGTCCACAAATGACTGGCCATATTAGTAACAATTTGCAATATGTTATAGATATCTGTTATGGATGACTTGTGACGGCCTCACTCGTTCAGTCTCTGGGATTATTTCTTGCAAATGTCCAAGATGGTGTCTGTCTATGTAAAGTCTGGCTAGCTATTTTGATCTTATAGTTTAGCTAGCCATTTTCTTATAGCTTTCTTTGTAATTTAGCCATGTATTGTGTCTAGACCGCATCACCCTGTAGCTTTTTTGGCTTAAAGGTGAATCAATGAAGAATAAATCTCATCTTATCCCAAAAGATAAAAGCAAATTGAATCTCACCCTAAAGCCAAATTGATTAAAAAAAAAAAGAATTGTAGATCAAAGGAAAACACATAGGATTCCAAAGGATTTGCTTAACGGCTCAACGCTACGCTGTGCAATATTATATGTGAAGTATAATTTTTTCGGAAAGTTCAAATTATAGATGGGTCCTATGTATCTCACACGACTAAAGGGTTATCTGGATATATTTTGCATGGTTGCCGCGCCCTAGCTTGAACTTCCATGTTTAGGCCACGCATGACCTCTAAAGGAAGGGGAATATCCCTCTAATCGCACAAAGACGTTTATGGCCACTCTGTTTGTGGAAGTTCAGGAAAAACTGTATTATGAAGGGGATAAAAAGGTCAATCTATGCTATATTTCTTCATGGCTTTAGATTTGGGTTTGGAATAAGAAAAAGCTCAAAGGGGAAGAAATAAAGAAGAAGAAGAGAGAGACCTTCCAAACTAATCTCCCCTTGAGCACTTTCACTGTATACTAGGATGTGAGGGAATAATAGTTACAAAAGAAAGAGGGACATAAAGGGAGAAAAACCCTCAACAAAATAATGAAAAACAAGAAATCGATTAATTAAAATTCCACAAACTCGATCGATTGTAATATGATAATATATATATATATATATGTATGGTTTTTTCTGTATATTCATAAGGCTTTAAATATTGATTAGTTGCTCTAAAATACTAATCAAATGTTGATCTCCTCCGAATTGTATATATTAAAACTCAGCCCGTTTTCCTTTTTACCTATCTAAACGGCTATTACTTAATTTAATCTTCGAGGAAAAAACAAGGGTGGTTGAAAAATTAGGCCAAAACCCAAGAAAGATCACGTATTGTATTTATTGTGGTCGGGTTTAATTAACCTAAATCAACAAGTAAAAAATTTGATTTTAATTAAAAGATAAATATAGATATTAGGGTTCAAATTTTTTACCGAGAACCATTCAATCGTACACACAAATTTGATTTAACGATTATACACGCGCGCGCGCGCACTTGAAAGTTTTCTCTAATAATGTAAATTAGATTATATCTTATTTATAGTATAATGGAGTAAGACTATTTTCATAAATCAAATTAACAAAATAATTAAATATTACATAAACTAAATTGTTGAGTAATTAAGACGACCCAAAAATGGTTTTATATAGCTTAAACTAGTCATCTCTAAGAATTACAACGGCATGAAAAGGGATAAAAGAGAGTATCTGAAAGAAAACGAAACTTGTAAAAATGGAGTCACAATATTCCATAGCAATAGTTCGATCAGAAATATAGTAAATCAAACCCTCAAATTTACTTAATGCATGGTTTAGACAAGGTGTACTATAAGCTTGGCGAGTCAATCAATAACCCAGTGATGGTATATAGAGCTCTGGGGTAAGAGAAAAGGTTAAGAAGACAAGTCCTATCCGTCTATAGCTCTAGCTCCTTGCATGCCTTTACCATCCTCAAAGCTTTTTAAGCTTCTCATTCTTCTAAGCCATCCATCCTTTTAATATATATCATTCCATTTAAATCAAGGCCCTTTTAGGGTTTGGGTGTTTTATAACAGGAACAAAGGAAAAGACAGAAAGTGACAACGTCATCCTTCAAAAGAAAAATTATTGAAGAAATACTTATAAGCAAAGAGAGAGTAAAAATAAAGAAAGAACAACGTTTGATTATGAATCAAGTGGGTCTGGATTTTCTTCCCTGGCCTTTGCTTATCTCTCTCCTCTGCGTACAGTTGCTTTTTTTTTAGCCTTTTTTTTCTCTCTCTCTCTATCTTTTTCTTCGTATATATTTTTTTTAACTTTTCTAATTTGCCAACCTCATCCTTGGTCTGCCATTGTAATCATCACCTCCTGTATACTGATTATTTCTATTTCTATTATTTTTCCCTTCTCTCCTTTATATAGACATAAATAGACAGAAAGGAGAGAGTTATTGGGCAGTGAAAGGTTTTTAAGGAAAAACCAACTTATTGTCCGGTCTTTCTATGTTTGATTGCATGGTGAGCCCTCTCTTATCTAGCTTATTAGTTGATGATTTTTGAGAGGGAGAGAGAGAGGTTGTTAAAGAAAGATTGGAAAGAGATACATCTGAATTGTGTTGCAGATTTGCTCAGTGAAGCAATCCATGGCTAGATAGCGACTTAGGAGAATAACCCATCATGATCATCATCTCTTCACGAGATTTTGGTTTTGCTACCCAATGAATGATGCCTTTCTGTGTCTATAGTTCACTGCCACCTGTTTATCAATAAAGCTTTGTTTAGTTTAGTTGTGTCCAAAGCTAGGGATTCTCTATTTCTGCTCTTGTTCTTACATCTTGTTGTTTCTTCAAGAGTGAAAAGTGGACACTTGAACAGAAGCTACTTCAAATAAAAGTAGCTAGCAAGAAATATATCAAACAAAACAAAGGGGGGTATCACTTCTTGGTTTTTCTTTGTTGGAGTTTTCTTCCTCACAGACATGTTCCCTGCAGCCATGTCCAATTCAACTTCTTTGTCTGAAGAAGCTAGTGTATCTTCTGGCACAAGAATTCAAGATTTTGGTAGCTTAAATCAACTGGCTTCAACCATCTCTCCTCTGCAGCAGCAGCAGCAGCAACAGCAACAAAGGACCATCAAGAAGAAGAGAAACTTACCAGGAAATCCAGGTAGGTTTTCTCTATACTCTCTTCAATACCGTGTTAAACTATTTTAGACATGCTAATACCATATATATACGCAACGGTTTCATTATATATGATCTTGCAGACCCAGACGCTGAAGTGATAGCATTATCTCCAAAGACCTTATTGACCACCAATAGATTTGTGTGTGAGATCTGCAACAAGGGGTTTCAGAGGGATCAGAATCTTCAGCTTCATAGGAGGGGTCATAACCTTCCTTGGAAGCTGAAGCAAAGAAACAGCAAAGAAATTAAAAAGAAAGCTTATGTTTGCCCCGAGCCTACGTGTGTTCACCATCATCCTTCAAGGGCTTTGGGTGACCTTACAGGTATCAAGAAACATTATTGCAGGAAACATGGGGAGAAGAAGTGGAAGTGTGAAAAATGCTCAAAGATCTATGCTGTTCAATCAGATTGGAAGGCTCACTCTAAAACCTGTGGAACAAGAGAGTACAGATGTGACTGTGGAACCCTTTTCTCCAGGTGAGTTTTTTCTCTCTTTTTTTTCCCTAACCTTTTTATCTTGAGGGGTTTCAAATTGAATATAGTTTTTTGGTCTTTCTACATTTCTGTTCATCTCAGAGTCCCAATGTTCCCTTCTTTATTAATTTTTGATGTTTTACAGTTATGCACTGTTTTTTACTATATTGGGATTCATAGCAAAAAAAATTATCTTTTGTTTGAAGAGGGAAGTCTCATCTGATCATATCTTCAGGATGGTCTTTGTATTTTGTTTCAGTCTGTTCTGTTTCAGTGGTTTGTTTTTATACAAGAGTGGCAAGCTCTGCATGGAATATATCTGGAGCTTATATGCATTGGCAGGCATCCTAGAAGTGGACACCATTAATACAAGTGTCTGTTACTGCTAACATTGTAAGAGTAACTGAAAGCGGTGCCTCTGAAATCTGAACCTGCCAATTTCAAATTTTGAAAACAACAAACAAGACACTAATAAGGAATTATGGGAGAACAATCAACTTAATCTTTTGTTTTATATATTGTTTTGTGTCTTAATTCAAGATGAGTTAGCTAAGTAATTTTTTTCCTGTCTCCTGCATTCAAATGCATGAATCATAATTGTATTGTTATATTCTTGGTCGGGGATCTGGGCTCTGAAGGAGCACCATTGTTACCTGTTTTGATATACATCGCCATCCATAATATTAAACAACGTTTGATCAATGCTATATTGCATTTCCCTCGAAGGGTTTGACGTGCTTTTTCACCGTGATTACTTCTTTTGGTACTTTATGACGAGGGGGGGACTGAAGTCTCAAGAACCATGATGAATATTTGTTCTTGTCCAAGAAAAAAGTGAAAGGAAAGCTCTTAATTTGCTTTTGGGGGGGATTTTCATGGTTGAGTAAAACCCGTGATGATTTCTTTCCCTTGAAGAATGCCATGATTTACTTGCAGAAAATACTGAAACGGTACTGTGACCTTCCACCATGACCAAAACTGAGAAATCTGCAAGAAAATCTGATACCCTAATTAATTTGCTTTCATCTTCTTTCATCTGCATTGCAGATTTTGGGGTTTCAATTTCATATCTTTGTTACATGCATGCGCTCGACTTTCAAAAGCCTTTCATGTTATCGTTGTAATTCACCAATTTCTTGAAATTTTGATCCTTTTTACCATCCATGACTATTTCTGCATGCATAATCCATAAACATCAATCAATTCTCATGAATCTCTCTTTCTCTCTCTACACTTTAGTTTTGACCAAAAAAGATAGTTTTACTTTAGTGTTTGCTCTAGCTTTATGACAATCATGTGTCTATCCAATCCGCATGCATGGCCTTCTCTCACCCTTTGAAATACAAACAATTTAAGATTAAGTCAAGCGAAGAAAGAGACATTAATCCTCAATACGGTCTTCTCCATTTACCTTTTCTTCTTGATCCCATTTCTCGTTTTTTTGGTCATGTGTTTTTTTTATAAATCAAGATGACAAGCATTGAATTAACTATTACCAAGCATATCCTTTCTCTCTTGCTGTTCAGGATTCTGTAATTTCTTTTCTTTTTTTCTTAATATATAGTACTGTATCTTTTTTCTTATATATCTTTCTTCCAACTGTAGAAAATCATGATATGAACATATCAATGGTGTTAAGATTTGAACTCCTCATCATCACTAGTAAATCAAATTTTAATCATTATTTGTTAATCACAAAACTAAATTTATTATTTTGGTTTGGGATACTGTTCACTGATGATCTCTTTATGTGCATGCATTGTCGAAACTACAGGAAGGATAGCTTCATAACCCACAGGGCATTTTGTGACGCGTTAGCTGAAGAAAGTGCAAGACTCTCAGCTCACCAGCTAATTATCTCCCAAAATCCAAATGCCCACGCTCTCCTCCTTCAAAACCCACTTCAAACCCACCACCCTCATTCTCTCTTTTCTACCACAGCTCACCACCAAATCTCCTTCACTTCTCCTTGGGACCCACCTCACCATCAGAACCCTTGCAGTAATAACCCCCAAAACCCAGTTCACATCAAGCCTGAAACTACCGGCCATTTTCAAATCCCCGCTTCACTTCTCCAAGAACCACCACTAACAATGCCTAGCCACAAGGGTTTGTTAGCCCCAACCTTCCAAAGCCTGTCGAATGCTGCCACGTCACAAGCAGCATCACACCACTTGTCAGCCACTGCACTCCTTCAAAAGGCTGCCAGTGTGGGTGCCACTCAGACCTCAGTGGGTCACAGTCACATGACCCAGCTGGACATGGGCGAGTTGGGATCAGCGGGTCAGGTTTATGTTGACTCGGTGAGTCACGTCTCTCAGGGTCCCAGTTACAACCTTAACAGCCTTGCCACGTGGCAGAAAAGTGATCGCCTGACAAGAGACTTTCTGGGTCTGACTGCGCCTGAGTGTGGGGATCATCATGGTCATGCTGCTAGCAATGCGAATGGGAGTGTTAACGTTAGCATGAATGTGAGGGAAATTCTAACCTATACAGGGGGTGTAGGGTTCCACCAGCAGCAATACAATGAGAGAGACCACTCACTGCTGAAGCCCCACGGTGGTTTTGGATTCGCTCAGCCTTCTGCCTCTGAAGCGTGGGGTGATTGCTAGGGAGCCCCAAAAAGGAAAGGGTAAAATGGTGATTCCATTCATTCCCTTCAAAATGGCCGAGGTGCCCCATGTCTCCTTTGCCACAAGAATTTAATGGAGGTTTTTGAAGAAAAATCAAAAACCTTTCTTATGCCATCATCAACCTCATCTTCCATGCAGCTTATTATCTCTCTTTACTTTAAGACTGCTATCAGCAATTTCTCAATATCCTGCCTTTCATTTTTAACTTTTGTCCACCTTCTCTTGAATGATAGATTTAGATATGGTAATCAAGAGGATTGGCCTTAATTACTAGGTGACGATGGTGGCTGCCTTGTAATCTTGTTGCGGAAAAATTATGTCACATGTAGAATATAGTAATAATTTCTCCATGGAATTTGGTTTTATGGGCACTATTTCTAAACATCATTTCCTTGAGAACATATCCCATCTTTATCTAGCAAGACAGCTGTACAAGAAGATCACATGAGACTACATGTTTGTGTTTGCATTAGAATTGGGAAGGGTTTGGTTTTGAGCTAAGAACTTCTTTTTGTTCACTGTCCCTTTTTTGCTGTTTATGCAAGGTGGGCATAAAAGACAACCCTCACGGACCTCACTGGCCCTAATTTGCTACCGTTATTATCTTATTATGAACAAAAGTAAATCTTTTTTTTGTTCAAATCTTTATGCCCCCTATCCCTTTCATGTTAACTTTAATCATCGATCCAAGTATCGATCAAGTGTCAATCCCACATGTTTCAAATTACAATTTATGTGCTTAAATTGGTTCCAGGTTTGATGATCTTGATCATGGCGCCATCAGTGGATGTTCGTTATGTATATTAATAGAGAACCCACATTTAGACTTGGAAGAAATGCTGAGACTGAGGGCAATGTCGTTCGTGCACATGATCAGATTTCGAAATAGCATTATTACTCCGGCAATCACTTAGGTTTTCTCTCCATGAACTTCAAATTGCATTGATGACAGCATATTTACACGCTCCAGGTGACAGGAAGACGACGCTTTCTACATGCAAAGGATTAGGATTAGGACAACGCCCTCCATTTTTAAGGAAATGACCACCAAAAATAACGCGTGAAGAATAGAAGCTTTTGAGAATTAAAGGAGGAGATATGTTGTGGGACATAATTATATATCTTATGGAGGGGTACAGGTCTACTGTGAAGGGAAGAGAAGCGAGTACCAAATGAGGTAAGCATGCATGTCAGTGGAGGGCCATGCCTTGTACACTTGATATTGATCACGAGTGTCTCCTTCTCTGCAACTCAATCAACAGTGATAGCCCATTATCATGTTTTTAAGATGTCTCCTTCGTGTTTCTTGGCAATAATCCTTTTGATTTATTCGGGAAAAGGAAAAAAACCCTTCAATTCACGTTAGTTATATTGTTCTATAGCAATGCAAATGCTTAATTAATTAATGGCATTTAATTTCGTTACTTATCTAATACCTTAAAAAAAGGCAATTTGCTACTTCTATCAAGATTTGGGCAATTCCCTCTTGTTGGAGATCGATCTAATCCAATGGAATGAATAAACAAAACAATAGTAGCATGTAAGGCTAGCTAATTAATTTCCTTAGCAAGATTTTCGTTGAGGTTTGTGTTCTTAGAAATGGATATGGAGTTTTCTTCTATATTGTGGATGGGAAAGAGGGTTTTGACTTTTGATGTGTTAGCATAAGGTTATTTTTCATGTGAAAATTTGGTTGGAGATATTAATTGATCCATATATATTTGAATATAATCTCTTACAACATAATTAAATCTTTTCCATAGAAATTGAAGGTTATTTATTTTGTTCTTTATGATAAAAATCAACATAATACATACCATATTGAATATTAAAACCTCTCAAATTAAATGTATTGATTTTAGACCCAAATAAATAAGTATTATATCCGCCATGTGTAACTATATATATTGAATTATTTTTCATATTTTATTATTTTAGCTCTTAGTGTGTGAGAAAGATACGGTTTCAAAATAATTAATACAATGACTATTCTGAACCTTTATTATGTAAACGGTACTGATATCTATACAGGACAAAATTTAATCAGGGGCAATTTCCCCGCTTTTCTTCGTGACTGACTGGCTTCGCCACTGTTCACACACCGAATGAAAAGTTTGCCTCTGTACTTCTTTAGCATGTCTGTCCAGCTTTTGTCCAAATGACACAGTTAATTTAAAAGAAAGAATTTCAAATTCGACAGCTTACCGAAAGGGACTTAAAGTCTTCTTCGATAGGACCGATTCAACAGAACCTGTGTACGTCTGTGTGACAAAATATTGGAAAATCCATCCGATCAGTCAATTTTTTTTCTGATTGAGATGTCCTCGACTGGATTAGTAAGTGATTGAGCTCGGAAAAGCTATCATATTGTCAACACATTCACACGGACCGAATCTATAAGTGGGTGAGTAAATATACAAGCATACAACTTGTGTGCTGTAGCTAGACGATCTCACCAAGCAATTAATGGGCTCCGGAAAATTAAAATATAGCTCTCTCTACCTAGGAAGAAGGGAGTCGATGGTTTCTTTCGAATGAGTCATTATTTACCCTTTGAGTACATGGAGTATGCTAAGACGGGAATCCTTGATGAGACCATAGCATAAGCAGTTGGGGCATAGGTTTAGAAATTTCTGGCACTTCCACTTTTTTGTTTACCCTCTCCAATCAAATCCCTGTTAAGGATTCAAGAGATATTAGCAATTTCCAAGAATTTCTTTTTCGTCTACCATCACTTTATGGTTACTAAGGGGAATTTTTTTTGATGATATCAAAGAAATGTAGCCTTTTCTAAAGATGGTATAAATGGCTGTAAAACCTGTTATGAGCGTGAGTAAAAAGGCTACTAAGTTGATGCTGTATGTGTATCTGTGCGAGTGTGGTGGTGGTCCGGGACATAGTGGCACCAAACCAAAAGGAAAAAGAAGAGAGGAGAGGAGAAGAGAGAATTGTCAACGGTTATGAAAAAGATGCTCAATACAACTTTGAATTACAATTCTCTGAGTCTTCTTTTCCTTGATGACCTCCCTACATACCTTTATCAAATTTTGTGCACGTCCCCATGTTATGGTTGGCAGCTTAACCAATATTATTAAGATTCCAATGATTTTTCTCAACTTTGTTTCCGTGACCCACCAGTCGATCTCATTCTTTAACAAATTAAATTCCAATGTCAAGAGACCAGTCTCCATCTGAAAACAGTGAAATTTGCAAGTCAATATCCTTGCAACCGACTATACACATCTAGATAATGACTAGAAGAATCACGTACAAAATGGTTTACATGATTTTAGGGTTTGTTTATCCCCAAAGAAGGCGTATGAAGAGTTCTTCGTTGATCCTGAAGATTTTCAGGTTTAATTTGCATATATACTCGCAGCATCTGAACCAGAGAAAAGTAATGGGCAAATTCTTGTTACCGCAACTTTGTATATTCACTAGGATAAGAGGGAGGATACACCTAGGGATTAATAAAAAGGAGCGGTTGCGGGTGTTATATGGAATATCCAAGCTTTTAGAAAGTATATGTGTAAGTTGCTGGGTTAAGGTACTATACATGCCATTTGCCTGCTAAAAAAGACTGCATCTTTTTTTATATCCCTCTGCCGCACATCCAGACAAGCCAAAAGTTTCTCTTCCATTATCTCCACCCTTTTCCTCTCATAACACCCTTGCATATGTCATCTTCCATTAGGGAACCTCATCTTAACAAACCCTCCTTTTCCCTCTTTTCTTCCTCCCAGTCCTAGCAATTACCAAAGCCTTCTTTTCTATGCTTTTTCCTCTTTAATCCTCCTGCTGCAAATCCCCATGCAGCATACTCTTTTCCACACAACGCCTCATAAGTATCATCAGTAATGAATTAAGAAAAGGTAAATGACATTGACACCACCGTGGTCTCTAATACCAGTATAAATTGCATCTTTGACAGCATTCCATGAAACCTCATTTTCTTTTACCTCATAAATTTTGACTGACAAGATTTCAGCAATACGTTCATAATAAAGAAATGACAGAAGGTGAGAAACCAGACAAAAGCGTTATCTGTCAACAACTATATGGTTACGTGACCTTTCCTTCTGGTTTGTGTCAACAGCAGAGATGCTTGTTGGCCGGTGAATCATACATAATGTCAGATTATTTTCCACATGTGCCTCTTTCTCCAGTGTTGCTCTAATTTAAAGACGAAAGCCATTATTTAGGGAAGATATTGCTATTGATGCCGACAGATATTAATAGCTTATGCGTTCTCGACAGACCATTTTGGACAGAACATGAAGTTTCATAATTCAGACTACAAACTTTCTATCTGTTGAGTTAGTTTCATTAAGAGTCAAATTACTTGGGATAGTGTGGCATATTGAAAGATGTGACATATACAGCACTATTCAAAGTTAGCAATCATTTATATTTCTACAGCATGGATAACTCACATGTAAAAGTACCGATTATGACAGAAAGCTGCTTCTATGGAAATGCTTTGCTCGACTCTTTTAATACTGCAGGTGGGACCAATTCTTTCATGAAGTTGCATCACTGCATGGCCTATCAAATTGGTGGTGGAACGTCAAAGTTTACTCCCAAGTATTTATCGAGAGATTTTTCAAATGCCTGCAACAAGAAAATTAAATGTCAAATTTATACTCATCAGTCCCCATTGCATCAAAGCTGATCAATATAATGTTCATCTTTAACAACCAATTCTGTTTTAGCAGAGTAGAAAACTTTTAGAATGTACTCATTTATCTATAGGCATGCTTGGAAGACTTTACAACACTTGCGTATGAATCAAAGATAAAGATGATGATGCCACAAAGCTAATGCAAAAAAAAGTTCGTCTAGATGAAGATGCGGATGAAGATAGGAAAATACAAAGAACCAAAAAGAAAACAAAGGCCATGGAAAACTTTAAAAAGACGCTCATTTGGGGAAAAATCGATGTGGTCAAAGTTGAACTGGATCAGAAAACTATAATAAGAGTAGGAATCCAGAGTTGGATTCAGCCAGTACAGCTTTTAAAGTGCAAAAAGAATAAAAATCCAGACTTCAGAGTATATAAACTGTGAGTGTAATGATCATGCATGGCGATATTAACATGGCACAGCAACAGTCCACCATGCAAACTTTTTCCGGGAAGAACTTGAGTGTTTTTGTTTCACCAATACCAATAAACGGGTAAGAAACATGGATTTCTGGGCTCATTCACCAAAATCTATTTAGTATAATATCTAAAAAGGATCCTGGCTAAGTGCAAAAAATAATCTGTTTGCATGTTAACCTTCTAGCCTATGTGTCACGTGTGCTATGTGAACTCCATCACTAAGTTCCAAACCAGGAAGAGCTTCATCTTCGCATGGAGCAATAAAATCATGCAGAAAGAGGCTTCGTAGCATGAGGCCAGTGAAGAATCAAAATTGAATCTGTAACATGCTGGAATATAACAACTTGGAAAAGAAATTTCTGTGGCACATAGCTAGTGAAGATGTATGGTCTAACCAATTAAACTTCAAAGACAATACTGGTTGAGATTGGGCCAATTACAGTAATGCCCAAGAGAGAATGCTCATAACTCAGAAATCACATGTCAAACAGAGGGGGGGCTGTGATTTTAATAGCATTTTGATATATTGGTATAATTTTAAAATATAGTATGAGACTTTCTGCATACTATATTAAGTTTTTGGGTGGTTGTAACTTGCTATGTTTCACTGTTAAGTTGATTGACCACAAGTTAAGCCCGTAGGCCATTACTGAATTATAGGCCATGGAAGCGAAGTCCTAGGATGGAGAATTTGGAAGCAATCCCAATTCCTACCTTTCAGCTTTTTCAGTTGGATGCTCTAGCACTTTCAGACGCTGTTATTTCCTCATTCCATTATAGTAATAAATAAATCATTGACCCTAAAGCAAATGGATTTCACATGCAAAACATAAGTACCTAAATACATACAAATTGAAATCATAAAAATATGATAAAATATGTAATTTATGTGGTTAAGCAAGACAGATTCAAGAAGAAAAAAAAATCACCCAGTGAGCAAATAATTCCTTCCCGTTAAGGACTGCATCCATTGCAGCAAATTGATCATCAAATGCACCATAAAAACCTTGGTAGAATTTGTTCCTGAAATAAAAAATGACAAATTGTAAAGCAAATACAAAGATTAAAGGCAAGTTCTTATTTCCTTTTAAGAATAAATTTTTTTAAAAAAAAAAATCTTCATGAATTTGACAAATATTGATCGCCTTCTGTTGTCTGTTGATCAATCTCATCAAACTTCCGTGTAAGTACCTCCGCTCCCACTGGTGAAAGCAAGTGCAGTATTAGAGCATCCAAGGTTCTTGGAAAATTGTGCTGGGAAGAGGGATATGACATGTATTATTGGAGCTTATTTTTGTGATAGCTGGGAATTTCCTACACTGTTAATAAAAATCCCATCCACCTATTGGAGCTTTATAAGGGAGAGCATGCTCGCCGCCATGGAAAGAAGGATGCTCTGGAGAGTTCTTGGATCAAGTGTCCAAAGAATTTTAGCAACTGGATTATCCTCTAAGAAAAATAAATTAGTTGTCAAAGTTTCATCACATTCATCTTTCATGCTAACTTTAGAATCATTTGTTGGGGTTGATTGTATGCATTGACTTTGGTCAGTGATGTTAACACGAACACAGTCATGAACTAAAGAAACAAGTTCATGAAGAGCCTGGAGAGAACGTGGTTCAAATTCATGCAATTTAACTTTCTGCTGTTGGTCCTGCCCTTGTTCATGAACCCTGTTTCTTGAATGACATGTTCGAGTCACAACAACCATGATCTGGTACAAGATTATCAAGATCAGTCTCCAGAAAGACACTGGAAACAAGCTAGGAATTCCTTTGAGTAAGAACTGAAAAGGGAAAGAAAACCTAATGGTGTAATTATTAAAACTGACCTCCTCCTCCATTACGGAGCAGCTCACATGTATGCCTCCAGTTTCTCTGAGCCAGGAGAAGCCTTGGGGAGTGCTTGGTTCTGTCCTGATTTCAAATATAATAGACATGTTGAAATGCTTGACCATAAACTTGAAGCTCAAAACAAGAGACGGGAAGGAAAAGAAACAGTATAGTAGACTACTCAAACTTACTGGATGAAAAAAACTTTTGAAATTTTCATTAATGTGTACTCTTTAGTAAGAAGACTCTGACTATGATATTTTGAGCACCAATTGTCATAATACTTGAGATTTCAAAGCTTTTAGTCTACAAACAAATCTAAAAGCTTCAACAAAGTATCCAAATACAATTAAAGTAGGTTTACAATTTTATCTGTAAGTGACCCTTGAGCTTTTCAAAGCTCAAGCAGAATCTCTTTGACTAATAATTTGTAGAAACATTTTTTCTCTTTCCACTGCAATGTTTTTACACTACAGAGGCGTGGCTGATGACAAACCCAAGGCAGTCTCACAAAAAGAACTGCACATTGGCAAAGAATTCATGTAAATATGATGCAGGCAAGCTAACAGAAAAAACATTTTGCAGTGCCCGAAAACAAGAGAAAGGTCTCAATTTGGAATAAGCAATGATATTTGCAACATCTGGCATATCAAGGTGATGGACGTACCATTCTTCGTCTGTCAATCTTGAATTTATACATTGATTTGGCGAGCCAATGTAACATGTTAGAGAAAACAAAATCACCAAATTGTGATAGCTTAACTGCAGATGCTGACACCGAACTTAAACAATTTCACATTTAAAAAAAAAAGAGACAAAAAGGAGAAACAACTGAAACATTATAGAAGATAATGAATCAAAAGCACCTTAACAATATTCTCCGCAAATAATAAGCATCCATGTGCCCTAACATATTAGACATTAAATTGGACTACCACCAAAAGTTGACAGGAATGGTCAAATCATCACTATCTACTTGGTGGAACCTGTGGAGACAACAGTCATCTCACCTGACTAATTACTAAAAGTGAAGTTGAGTCAAAGAAATAGGTCTAATGACTTAATGATGGTGTGATAAATTGTGCATAAACAAAGAAGAGTATTATTTTTTTAAGGTTTCCTAAGGATTAGAAAGTTGTTGGTTTCTTGTTAAGTTTTACTTCCTATGTTTCGGAAGTCTTAGGTTATTTCTGTAACCTTCAGGTATGAGTCATTTTCTTTATGTTGCCTTCGGGTCTCAATTCCTGCAAGTGTTTACAGAATTCAACACCAAACCAATAGCCACCAAAACTCATATTTTTATGTTTTCCTCCCCAAACTCAACTGTAATTCCTAATTCCTCATCCTCCACCACAAGAATTCATCAATCTCTCTAGTCAGCTCTGCCACCTTTTGTGATGACTAAGCAATAAACTTTATGGATACACCCCTGATATAACAGAGAACAAAAGTCATGAAAGAAAGTAAAAGGCACATCTCAGATTTCTAGTAATTTGTTATGAAAATAGAAAGAAAAGTTCAATACCAAACTTAAATAAAGGCTAGAACTATATCAGAAGCTTTTCAAGTTAGCATTATATTCTCATATTACAGGAAGTTTCCTAGTGCAGGGAACTTTCTCATGAGCATCGTTACATTTTTAAACCTTACCAGCCTTCAGGAATGAAAAGTGCATCATCTGCATGAAGAAAAACCTTCTGAGAGTAGTCCATGGAGCATTTTGCTCTCGGATATAATGAGAAGTCAGGGTTTTCAAGAGCAACAGAACTGCCAGCAAGAAGAAAACAAAACAAAAAAGATAAACAATCACAAAAATATACAATTCCAAAGTTTGCAGTGGCTAAGCAAACCTTACTCGAATTACATTTTCCTGCTCTTACGAAATGAAGGGAGAACAGAAATTAACTTCTTGTTCCTCACAAAAAAGTGGCATATATGTGGTTTGAGGCCTCACCGAACACAGGCTTTGGGTAAAAAATGGACTCGCAGAAGGGGGGCAATAAACAACTGCAACAAAGAAATACTTCAGCAAAAGGGAAATACAGAATAAGCAAGATCTAATGCATAGAGATAGTCTTAAAGCCAATACCATAACGTAAAGAACAAGGCCAGCAAACTCAGTAGGCAAAAAAGCAGTATCTAGAATAGATTAATCCTTTTGAGGACAGATAAAGCATTTTTAATTAATCAAAGAGAGTCTGAAATTCTAAAAAACAGAGAAACAGTACAACAAAATGGCAATTTTTCAACTAATAAATAAATTGCTAAAGGGAACTGTCTAAACCAAATGGTTCAATAGTCAAGGGTTCAAACTAAAAGCTTGACATGGAGCTGCGTGAGTAGGAAGAAAGCATTAGCATGCAAAAATAGCGAAGAGTTTTATAGGTTTTTTACAAATAATAAAATTCTGCAAGGGCTATTAGCATTGCCATGAATCTATAACTAGCAGCTAAAGAGAGAAAGTCTCCATAGTGCAGAATATACAAAAACAAAGAAAGAATGAAAGAAAACAGCGGATCATAGCGAGTGCTTGACCTAGATTGAGCATTATTCATCCACAAATTGACAGAAGCTAGTTCTTTTGTCCCCAAAAATGTAGGCTGGCAAAATCAATCAACAGCAAACAACTAGTGAACCACGGAAAGAGGCAAACTAAATAACAACCAAGTGGAGAAAGAAATGCACAAATTGTTTGAATGTCATCCCTAAGACCTTCAAGTTGAACACTCTCTCGATCCTCAGGATTCATTATCAGAACCTGATCACAGACAATTAAAATTCAAACATAATTTAAATTTTCACCATCGTAATAATTCAATATCACACAGTATCAAACGCGATAAACAAGAAAAATAACAGTCGGCCGGCCTCTAGAAACAGCAAAATTCCAACCTGTGCTATATAAATTTGTCGAGGAGCATCGCCAGAAAGCAAACTGGGCTCTACATCAGTAACAGCATCCTGATGTCTTCCTGATTGCAACAAAGAATCAGGACCATTGTCCGTGTTTCGCATACTTTGCTTGCAAAAGTCAATAAAGGTGGAAAACAGTAATTGAACCCACAAACAGTATACCAATAAGAAGAAGCACTTCAAAGCTACATTCACAATAATAATAATCAATCAATTAATAAAAAATGGGAAAAAAATAAAATTACCCTTTCATGGCTTCTGATATCACCGTAAAATACAGGTGCTGTTTTAGATAGCATAGCTTCCACACTAGATGATCCTACCCGTTCCTAAATTTCAATTAAGCAATCACATTCGTTTACTAGAAATAATTCTAAAACATTAAAGAAACCTGCAAGTAATCGAGACCACCATTAGCCGGATTCCATTCGACGAAAGCTTTCCAGTTCTTAATGCATCCATTGAACACCTTTGAAGTCAAAAAATAGTAGTGGCGAATAGATAAGCTCTAAACAAGATAGTATTGATGGAAAGCTCTGAAAAGCAGGAGATATAGAGAAGGAATTGAATTGAATTACAGCGGAGACATTTTTGGATTCGATTTCAGAAGCGAATTCTGTGGGAGAAGGGAGTCGAACTTGTAAAGACTCCTCTTCCATCTTATTTCCAAATCGTTCGCAAATGAGTGAGAAGAGCGAGTTTGAGGTTCGAACTTCAAGGACAGTGAGTGTGAGTTGCCGAGTCAGAAATATTGAAAGGTTCCTGCACCGGCGAGGAAATCGTGCCAGTTGCACTGACAGGGAGAGGAGGTGGTAATTTGGTAGGAGTGCAAGGGTTGATTGTGTAATTTAGAAGAAATCATGGTTTCGAGGGTTAATTATAAGTTTACCCATTGATCGGTCCTTGTAGTTTCAGAAACTATATGTTTGATCCCTGTATTTTCATATTCATTCACAACATTTTTCATTCATTTCATTTTACTTATTTATTTGTTTCAAGATAAAAAGTTTAGAAAAAAGATACAGATAGTATGAAAATATTTATGAGAAAATAAAACAGATTATTGGTACAAAATACTGTTTAATTAAAAATGACCAGCACTAGTCAAAGGGTCATTTAAATAATGTTTACACGACAGGGACTAATTGGTTTTATCTTATAAACTATAAGGATTACACTATAATTAGCTCTATTTTCAATTTTTACATGTGTTTATGGGCCAACACTGGCCTAAATTACTGGTAATTGGATCCTGGGGCTTTGATTTCTAGACCCAGTGACTGTGAACTTAATATGATGGTGTACGTTTTTTTTAAAAAAAAAAGAATTTAATAAATTAGAGTATATCTTTCTCTCTTAAATTGCATTTAGTTAATGTTATGTTACAGAATTATTATATATATATATAAGTACAAAAACAAATTTGATTAAAAATATTAAGATGAAAATATAAAAATAAATATACAGTATATTAATAATAATTTTGAAATAAATTTATATTTTTTTCAAAATAATAAGAGAATAATTCTTTTATCCAAACAATTTCCGTCTCTTTCATCCATATCATTTTACTTGGACAGATGAGCAATAATTTATATTTGGGCTCTAATTATAATGCTTTAACTTTAGCTTTTTCTAGATATTATCATGGGGTTTTGAGCTTGAAGTTTTTTGCGCAGATGGGCACTCAAGATTTGAGGCCTAATGGAAGGAGGAACATACCTACACTGGGATGATCTTGCAAGGTTCCTTTCAGCATATAGCAAGCAAGGTAAGAAAGTGCACTTAACTGCTGCTCCACAGTGCCCGTATCCTGATGCTTGGAGGGAAATGCATTAAAGACAGGTCTTTTCGTTCTCATTAAACCACTGGTTGGTTGATCAGGATTTTCACCCTCTTTTCTCCAACTCGTCTTTCCCTGCTCTAAAAATGGAGATTCGTCCGCTCAATGTTCGCTCCGGAAGCTAGGTAAATTATTGCATGTGCTCATCTTGTGATTGAATTTTAATGTTAACTCGGGTATTCATTTTTTGTCTTTTGTTTTTGTTTTGATAAGGAAGGGAAAGGAGGAGGGGGGTTTGAAAAGTGGCTGGCTGGAAATTGAATGAGGAAAGGAAGAAGACCGCTGTTAGGTTTGGTCATCAGGTATTTGTTGTTTGTAATTTCCAATTTTTTTGCTTTTAGAGTATTAATTGTTAGTTAACAGTTATTGTTAATAAATATTCAACTAATAAGATTGTTAACTCCACTCTCATCCGCAATAATTGATCTAGTCAGTTGTCATCTCAATAGTCTTTAGCAGGTTCAGAATCTTTTATTCCTTATGAAACTCCTGCTCTGCCTCCCCGTAGATGTTTGTTAAGTCTAGCACCTTCTAGGAAGCCCTAGATGCTCAATCTCATTGCCACATTCTACATGTTTATTCTATTCTTTTCTTTCCTGTAATGGATTCCGGTGTTGGCAGTTCTGATCAGCAGTTTCTCCATGGTTTTCGTTCATCAGATAGCTTTCTAAATCAGGGAGAGATGCAGGGTGATCAATTGCATAGGGCTGCTATCTTGGTTAGGAAGAGGAAGTGTGGTTTCCTGAGTTATTCAAGGATGTGCAATTCTATACTTCTGCTGCTTCAAATGGTTATGGCGCGTTGGAGAGGATTTGTTTGGCCTGGGGCATCTTAAGGGCTGATCGTCTAGATTATAATCCTGGTGGTACTGCTGCAGGTGATTCCCATTTTTTTTTCCTGGTTTGTGTCCATAACTTAGTTTTTCTGCTGTCCTCCAATAGTTCTCTCAACGCAATTATGAATATTTACAGCCAATTGTTCTATATAGATGTTATAATTTTCAGGGTTAGATACTTAGATACATGGATCTTTCATGCTCAAGAAGTCATGTGATTGGTGAGGAGGATTAATGATCTTCGGATCCGTCCTCCCCAGCACCCAACAATCAAGAGCATGTAATTGAGTGGCAGAACAGGTTCTGGGAAGTAGCATGGTTGTCATATTGATTAGCACAGGTCTTCTTAAGCAATGAGAATAAGTTTTCTTACTGGCTAGAAAAATCATAAAAATACAAACAGGTCGAAATCTTGGGAAATCTTTCGTCTACAAATTTATCATTATTTGCATGCTGATCATCACAAGGCTGTACGAATAACTATGGTGGATGGTGTTTGTGATTAGGATTCGCAGTTAATAAGGACCTTTCGAATGGGGCCACGGATGGGCTAGGATTGAAATTTGAAAAGTTAAGAATGCCTCTTAGCATTCTTATCTTCGGAGTATGTTCTTATCGTGTTTTAAAATGTTTTTCACTCAGAAATATATTAAAATAATATTTTTTATCTTTTAAAAATTATTTTTGATATTAACGCGTTAAAATGATATAAAAACACTAAAAACATATTCCTATAAAGTAAAGAAAAAATAAAAATAATTTAATTTTTTTTAAAAATGTATTTAAAACACAAAAACAAATAAGGTATAATTAATCTCGTTTTTAGAGGTTTTTAGGTATCTTTTACAGGTGGAGTGTGACATTTAGAGTTGATATGATATGTATTACAGTTTAGTCTTGTTTTCACTTCAAATTGAGCTGAATAGAATCAAAGTCTTGGTTTTGATTTCTAAAACTGTCATGTTGCGAAGGTAAATATTTATTTGCAAAGCTTCAAAACTATCAAAAGTTTGTGCTTCGATAGGAGGAAGGATTTCCAAGCACATAAAAAAAATATCATGTAATAACCGCGTTCCTTCTTGTTTAGTCGTTCCTTTTATGTTGCTTATTTATGCTCATCTAGATGATAATTTTATTGCTAATCTTGCAGTTCACCAGGTCAGGCCATGCTCGATTGATTGGCCATCCAATCATGAGTATAGCTGTTCTTTTCAGCACAGTGGTAAGATAATGCATCATCTCTGTGGAGAATTGTAGGAGAAGTAAC